>Ga0153958_1000499_pt1 | contig 10058 bp, 9 predicted proteins | sample TSFL042MetaG_FD_104719 | JGI IMG/M metagenome (GOLD analysis project Ga0153958, IMG submission 104719) | Attine ant fungus gardens microbial communities from Florida, USA - TSFL042 MetaG | ecosystem: Host-associated > Fungi > Mycelium > Unclassified | place: USA: Florida, Wekiwa Springs... | reverse complement strand
GTCCTTGACACACTAGCTATATATACTAGACTAGCCTGGTCTATATGCTAGTCGCTATGGCTACATAGATTAGGACACTAATAACTACCATACCTAATAAGGCTACGTAGTACTGATGGGGCAGACCTGAACTAGAGGGATAGGGAACTATGGACTACAGACTCTGAGGATCCGAGGACAAGCTAGATGATACTCATTCTACTAGGTTATTTAAGCGATCCTAGTGCTGTCCCCTTACAGAGTACTATCGATAAAGTGCTCAGACAACTTGTGGAGACTAGTTGCCTTTATTTCAAAGTCTTTAAGTGATATAGAAAGAAACTACAAAATACATGACAAAGAAATTTTAGTGGTAATTAGATGCTTGGAGGCATAGAGACACTTCTTAGAGGGAACAACAGTTAAATTTGAGATCTGGACAGATCGTAAAAACCTTGAGTACTTTATGAAGGCGCAAAAGTTAAATCAAAGACAAGCAAGATGGGCTTTATACTTATCTAGATTCAATTTTATGCTAAAACATGTTCCAGGAAGTAAAATGGGGAAAGCAGATAGTCTAAGCAAGAGACCGGACTAGGAGATCAGAGTGGAAAAGGACAATGAGGATGAAACATTGGTAAAACTAGAGTGGTTAGAAGTAAAAAAAGCTGAAGTAGTAGAAATAATAGTAGACGAGGTAGATCTACTGGAGGAAGTAAGAAAATCAAAGGTGAAGGATGATGAAGTAGTAAAAGCAGTAGAAGAAATGAAGCAAGCAGAGGTGAAAATGTTAAGAGACAAGGAATAGAGAGAGGTCGACGGTGTCATGTACAAAGAGGGGAAGGTTTACATACTAAAAGATGATAAGCTTAGGGCAGAAATAATTAGCCTACATCATAATATACCGGTAGGAGATCATAGAGGACAGTAGAAGACAGTAGAACTGGTCACTAGGAACTTTTGGTAGCCAGGAGTTACAAAGGAGGTAAAACAGTATGTGGAAGGGTATGATGCTTGTCAGCAAAACAAAAACTGCACAGAACAGCTGGCAGGAAAATTAATGCCAAATTCTATTCCAGAAAAACCTTGGGCACATATATCAGCAGACTTTATCACCAAGTTGCTCTTAGCACAGGGATATGATAGTATTCTAGTAGTAGTAGATTGACTAACCAAAATGGTTCACTTTATACTGACTATGGAGAAAACATCAGTGGAAGGATTAGTGAGATTGTTTAGAGATAATGTGTGGAAACTGCATGGGTTACTGGAAAGCATCATTTCAGACAGAGGACCACAGTTTGCAGCAGGATTGATGCAAGAGTTGAACAGGATGTTGGGAATTAAAAGTAAATTGTCAATGGCGTTTCACCTACAAATGGATAAACAGACAGAAAGGGTAAACCAAGAGTTAGAATAGTACCTGAGAATGTTCATCGACCATAGACAAAAACAATGGCCTGAATAGTTAGGGACAGTGGAATTTGTGTACAACAATAAAATATACTCTAGTACTAAAACATTGCCTTTCAAGGCAAATTATAGACAAGATCCTAGAATAGGGTTTGAGGGTAGAAAGAAGAGAAAATATCAGGGAGCAGAGAAGTTCATTGAGAAAATGAAGGAAATACAGGAGGAGGCAAAAGCGGCACTAGGGAGAGCGCTGATGGGGATCAAAAGGTTTGATCACAAAACAAAGGTGAAAGCAAGGTCAAGGAGGTGAAATCTCCAAACTGCTTCACAATTGTGTACTAAACAAGTAGGCACTGGGGAGATAAATCAAATAATAGAGAGCTTACTGAAGGTAGAAGTCCAAAGAATAGCTGAAACATATTAAATAGAAACCTAAGAAAAAAAGAAATGTTTTTAGTATCCACACGAGAGAACCCTCACTGTAATTGTAATAGGATCCCTAAGGAATACATTCATCTCATGCCATGACACTACTACCCTTACCTAGTCTAGTAGCCTGGCTCACCATCGATATAGCAGAACTACCTAAAACTCCTATGCCATCGTATGGGTTCTCCTTCAGCTGACTGTACAACTGGAAGCTGACTCCAATGACCCATAGCGAGTGGTTAGCTCCTAGCATAAGCAAATGCCTAAGTCTGTTGAGCTTGAGTCTCCCTTCGAGGGAAGTTTTATAGGGTTTTCATAAAGCAAACACAAAAGAAATCCTCAAATCACTCAAATAGCCTTTCAGCTCTAGAGTAACAGAAGGAGAGATGATGGGGGGGGAAAGTCTTTTTTCTCTCTGTGCCCTAGAGTATTTTATTAGGATTACAAAGCAATGATACAACAAAAGAAAAGAAACAAAGAAAACTTCTGAATTCCCAAAGATAGTAAGAGTGAAATGATAAGACGGCACCTCTCCCAATCACTTGGCTACTACTCCCTACTCCTCTAATCCTACTCCAGGTGTTCTTCTCTAAACAATGGATAGCTCTTGAGCCTTTTGCTGGGCTGTAGAAAGAGGCAGCGATCTTGAGTTATCTTGCTCTCGAGCGTGTTGTCTTCATCAAACAGCTCTTCTTCTATTTCTCTATCTGACCTCTCTTCCTGACCTCTCTAGTCCTTCTACTACTCCTCTATACCTCATCACATCTGCAAGTCTCAGTCTTCTTCTGTTAGGTTTGCGATACAGTCCTTGAGAGGACTCGTCTTGCTAGTTCTTACTATAATTAGCTATCAGTGATGATGGCCCTGCTCTGATAGTAACCTAAACATTATAAATAAGTCACTGTCACCAAGATATGACATCATTCTGTTAGAGAACATTCTTCTAAGGTTCTTTCCACTCTCGAGAGCACTTTAGAGGGGAGTTCTGTTATAAATCTGTTATGAAATTCTCTGGACAATCTCTATAAGGTGTATGTAGTGGTGGTCACAGCCACTACTCTGCTACTCAAGCAAGGTGCTCAAGTCCACAACTGGGCATCTAATAGATATCTCTGGAGGGCCAAACTCATCTCTCGAGCTGGTTATTCTCATTATTAAGGTGAAAAATGTCCCTTTTACTGCCTAAACGACTGTCTAGTGTGGCACCAGAACCCTCTGAATTATTTAAATAATTGCCAATTGCTGTAGCTACCTTAGTTTCGTTCTCCCTCAGGAGGACCCCACCCTTGTCAACTCATATCTCTCTCTCTCTCTCTTAATAAATCTTTTGAACCCTAGAAGGGGCAAGTGTAGAAGCAGGCACAACTCACTGTTGAGGCCAAGCCCCTCAAGGAGAATTCCCTTCCTGGAGTCGAACCTGACAGTAGAATGAAACTAAACTAACTTCTACACTACTATCATTTCTATCCCTCCCTCCTCCAAGAGTACCTAGTCATGTCCCAAACTCCGAACCTAGACCCTCGTCTGGAATGTCACCTGAGGAGAGATGGTGTCCAACCTATTATCCCCAGAGAATCCACAGTAACCCCTGTAGAGCACCCTCTTACTGCCTCCAAAGCCTGAAATCAACGATTGCTTTTGCAGAAACCAGTTGATGAAATGGTCAAAGATTCAGCCCCAGAAGGAATGGAATGTACCCTAGATAGTCATGATTAGCAACAAGATTATCCATGCGACAACTCTCAAAACCCACACCCAGATACTTCTGGGTTGGACTTACAGGCTATATTATTGGCACTAGCTAGATGACCAGATGCATAACCAAGAAAAAGAAACAAAGGAGTCAAAGAACCAGATTTGTTCAGCGGGGGTAGCCCCAACAAACTTTGAGCATTTATATTCCAATGTCAAATCTACTTTCACGCTTGTGAAAGAAAGTTCCTCAAAGACACTGAGAGAATCTTCTTCACTATTTCCTATCTTTAGGGTGTGGCCCTTGATTATTTTGAGCCTTTTATCAACGAGGCTGAAGCTTACCAAAATTTTGACTTCTTGGAAGACTGGTCAGCTTTTGTCCAGAAACTCTCTAACTTATTTGGGTCATACTTACCAGAAAATGATGATGAGGACGCTATCGTTGCAATTCCTTTTCCAAATGATGGTAAGGCTGTCAACTACTTCATCCAATTTGCCAAGTTTCAAAACTGGATCTGTTAGGATGACAGAGCACTCAGAAAAGTGGTGAAGGATGCCATTCCTGACCACATCTGTGATGAGTTGAGTGTCACAAACTTCATTTGGCCATATCTCCATCAATTCTTCATTGATTCTCACGGTCTCAACGGCTACGGAAAGCCCTTGAAAAGACCTTTCGATCGATACTAGTCACGTCTTGAGGCGATCAATAATGGCCGAGATATTAGGCAGATCAACTGGTAACCACCATGGTACCGTTTATTAAATCACCAATATCTCGAAAACTGCCACAATCTAAGCTTCGCTTTTAGGCATCAGAGAAGCCCTCTTTATACCGCTTAGAATGAGCCTAAAACGGCGCCGAGGCAATCAGTATCTGTGGAGATATAAAGGCCTCAATGTTTGTACATGGATTTCATTAATTACCCATAGATAGTCATCTGTCATTTTCTTAGAACAAAGAACAGCCTCCATATGGTTAAGTTATCACTATTCATAGCACAAAGGCACTACTATATGTAGAACAATAGGTAGTAGCATATGATGATCTGTCCTAGTGCACAGACCATCACTTTTCTGTATATAAGGACTCATAGTCTAAGGATTAAACCTCAGACTTGATAACATCTTTTGTTGCTTGCCCAACTCTGCTTATAAGCTCTTGAATCTATATTCAGTTCATCACAAAACAAGTAAGTGACCTTTTGTGATATTGAGGTTTAGCCATGAGGACGTCTTGACGTCTGAAGGCTTGAAGAGAACTGTAATGAGAATTGATAATGACTTCTGGAAACGTCAACAAGAAAAAAGGCACAAATTCCAAGCATCGAGAGCTATACAAGACTATACACCAAAAGCACCTAGACCTATCCAAGAAAGACCTCCCCCTGCTTTAGAAAGCCCTATATCGACTGATAAGTTATCCTAAGACCGCAACCGGGGACCATTAACCCAATATCCTTCCTCTTCTTGTACTGAACAGTCACCATCTAGCACCAGCAGCATTCTGGGCCCAGATGGTCGACTTACACCCATAGAACGTCAACACCACATGAACCTAGGACTCTGCATGCGCTGTGGCCAGTCTAGTCACCTTGCAAGGTCCTGCCCCAAGCAGGCTTACCAATCATTGGGGCCAATAGAGGCCTGCGCATCCTATGTCAATCAGTCAGTGGATTCCCTAGAGTTGTCAAAAAATAACCCAGCAGTTACCTCACACCCTGGAGAGTTGACTGCCTAGATTCAGCCAGGGAAATAATACTACATCTGGGCACAGCAATGATTACCTGCTTGAAGTCATTGCAGATCGAGCTTTCACTTCCTTCTATCCTAGTGCCTATTGTTGCCTTGGTAGATTTAGGGTCGTCTGACTGCTTTGTGGATTCTGTCCTTGTATCTAAGTATCGCTTACTATGCTGAAAGATCAATCCCCTCCCACTCACCCTAATAGATAGGACCATTAACCACCTTGTGAATCATGTCATGTCTCTGCCAATTAGATTCCCTTGCTCGTACTCTTGTCAGATTGAGTTTTTTGTGACTAAACTAGAGGGCACTTACTCTATAGTACTAGGGCACAACTGGTTGACCCAACACAATCCTATAAGGGGACATCTAGGGTTGTGCTTAGTAAGTTCTGAGGGTCTGTTCTATTAGTGGCCCAGTGACAGATCATGTATTGCACTCCCACCGTTCCTAAGTCTTCCCTGTCTATGTCATGTAGTGTGATGTCTTCTAATCTATAATTGGACAATTGTAATTACTGATCTATATACATGTGACTGTGCATGTGATCGTCTAGTATAGAGTATATATACTAGCAAGCTGTCATAGATATACTTCACTTGAATCTCAACTTAGCTTCCAAAACTATCCATTAGCTTGAAGGGTGGTTGCCTCCAAGTGATTCCCTTACAAACCCCCTAGTAGACTGGAGGAAAGGAACCTTGGAATTCAATGCACCAGAGCCAGCAGATCAATCTATTAGCCCCCAGTATGACCCAGAACCCCAGAACCTTCCGTTAGAGATACTCCCATCCTCTGAGAACTTGTCTGTTTATCCCATACCTACACCTGAAAATTGACTGTCGAACGACTAGTCCTCACCTGAAAAACCCCAGATCTCCCTAGTGAATACTGCCACATTCAAGAACGCTTGCAAAACTAAGGGAGCAATCAGCTTCCAGATCGTGTTCCTCTCTATAGTGATTTACCCCAGAAATACCTGGACTCTCCAAGGACTATGAGAAGTATGCAAATGTTTTCAGCACACAAAAAGCCAAAATACTTCCAGAGCATCGATGCTATGACTTAGCCATATAGATCAAGAGGGATAAGATACCTCCCCTGGGCCCTATATACTCCCTATCAGCACTGGAACTAGAAACTTTGCAAGAGTTCTTGGAGGAAAATACAAAAACAGGCATTATATGCCCATCCAAGTTCTCTTGTAGTGCTCTAGTACTGTTTGTCAAGAAGAAAGATGGGACATTACATCTATGTGTAGATTACTGTGGTCTGAACCGAATGACCCGTAAGGATCGATACCTGATCCCTCTCTTGCACGACCTTTTGGACACCCCTAGAAAGGCACAAATATACTCAAAGATAGATCTGAAGAGTGCTTACCATCTGGTGTACATTGTCAAGGGGGACGAGTGGAAAACAGCTTTCTGCACTCACTACAATTTGTTTGAATGGCTTGTGATGCTATTTGGCCTGTTAAATGCCCTGTCGGCCTTCCAGTGTTTCATGAATGATATCTTTTCTGATATCTTGGACATCTTTGTAGTCATCTATCTGGACAATATCTTGATTTACTCAAACAATATAAACAACTACAAGAAGCATGTAAAGGAGGTTCTCAAAAGACTGTGAGAGAACCAGCTATATGCATTATCTACCAAATGTGTCTTTCACCAGAACAGGATTGAGTTCCTAGGTTTTGGGAGTGGATGGCCTAAGAATGGATAAATCAAAGACATAGACTATACAGAATTGGCCGACGCTGTGTTGAGTAAAGAACGTACAGTCCTTCTTAGGATTTGTGAACTTTTACAGGTGCTTTATTGACAATTATGCTGAAATAACCTCACCACTCACCCACCTAACCTGGAAAAATGAACCCTGGGCCTGGACAACAGATTGCCAGGTAGTGTTTGACAATATCAAAGAAGCATTCACTATAGTGCCCATACTAGGACATTGGGATCCTGAGTCACCAATGATTCTGGAAACCAATGCCTCTGACCATGCCCTAGCGGCCATCCTTTCCACCTAGTCCAATGGTGAGATTCACCCTATTGCCTTCCATTCAAGAGCCTTCAGTGCAGCAGAAATTAACTATGATGTGCACAATAAGGAGTTATTAGCCATCGTTGAATCCTTCAAGAAGTAGTGACACTACCTTGAAGGAGTTGCCACCCCAGTGGAGGTATACACTGATCACAAAAACCTCACCTATTTTTCTGAGACCAAAACACTCTCCCGGTGCCTAGCCAGGTAGTCGGAATTTCTCTCACAGTTTAACCTGTCAATCAAGTTTCAGCCAGGAAGACTGGGGAAGAAGCCAGATGCCTTAATCTGAAGGTGGGATGTCTATGGGGACAACCCATCAAAGGACTTTCCAATCCAGAAGCCAGTCTTTACCCGAACCCAGTTAATGCCCTCTGATGCAGACTTGGGAAGTCAACCTCTGACCTTGCAGGTAGCCATTGTGACCGACCTTCAATTACTTATCTCCAACATTAAGGAGGCCCAGAAATCAGACCAATCGTACACGTACCCTCTAATGAATAAAGAAACAACAGAAGACCTTTGATGGACCAGGGGCGAGAATAGCATATTGTACTATGAAGGACAATTCTTTGTGCCTAATACTAATGACCTTTGGCTACAAGTACTCAAAGCTAATCATGACCATGTGTTGGCAGACCATCCAGGACAGTCTAAGACCTACCAGTTGGTGCACTGAGAATTCAACTGGCCAAATCTTCGAGAATTCATAGCAGACTATGTCTAGTCTTGTAACATCTACAGAAGGAACAAAGCAAGACACCATAAGCCTTATGGACTACTCAAACAGCTCCCAATCCCACCTAGGCCCTGGGAATCCATCTCAATGGATTTCATTGAACAACTACTCCCATCAGGAGGCTACACAGATATCTTAGTTGTGGTAAACCGACTCACCAAACAGACGCTGTTCATTCTGACCATAAGGTCACTTGATGCTACCATGCTGGCAGAATTGTTCATCAAGCATGTCTTCTCAAAGCATGGTGTACCCAGCCATGTCACATCCAATCGAGGAACAGAATTCATGTCTAAGTTCTTCAGATCTTTGGCTAATGCACTGGATATAAGGCTATATTTTACCTTAGGATACCATCCAGAGGCTGACAGCCAAACTGAGCATACTAATCAAATACTCGAACAATTCTTGAGGATCTATTGCAACTACCAACAATCAGATTGGTCACAATTACTCCCCTTGGCCGAGTTTGTCTACAACAACATGCCATTATCTACTACAGGTGTCTCTCCCTTTTATGAAAATAAAGGTTACCATCCCAAGATGCAACTACAGGTGGAAAATGATGTACAGATCACAGAGGCAGACTCATTTGTGATAGATTTGAGGTTGGTGCACAACGATCTGAAAAGGGTGATCGAAGACGCACAGTATCACTACCAAATACCAGTGGACAAGAGAAGGACACCAGCACCCAAGATAGAGGTAGGCAACCACGTGTTCATACTTGCCAGATTCATAAAATTAACCTAGCCTACTAAAAAAATTATCAGAAAAATATTTAGGTCCCTTCGAGGTTATAGAAAAACCAGGCACTCACTCATACCTAATCAAACCCCCTAACCACCTCCATACTATCCACCCTGTCTTCCATATATCGCAGATTGAGCCAGCACCCCTTAGCAACATCCTTAACCACGTCAACCCTCCCCTACCTCCTATAGAAATTGATAGTAACTTGGAATTTGAGGTGGCCCAGATACTGGACTCCAAACTTGACCAGCGAAGGAGAAACCCACTGCTATACCTTGTCCAATGGTCAGGTTATGAGGGTACCCTAGACGAATATTCATGAATGCCAGCCTCCGATCTAGAGAACGCAGCCAAGTTAGTATCTGAATTCCACTCTCTTTACCCAGGGAAACCTGGGCCATGCACTAGACTCTGAACCATGATCCCAGGAACCTCCAAAACTATACTGCCAGTTGCAAACAAGGAAACCACAAGCTAATCTATGGCCACAAGGGTATGACCATAAGGAGAGGGTACTGTCACGATGGTGACACCATGATGTGTACTGCGTGTGCGTGATGTGCGCGCATGGATTAGTCAGCTTACTATCAGCCTTTCTGGAACCCTCCGAATTATTTAAATAATTGCCAATTGCTGTAGCTACCTTAGTTTCGTTCTCTCTTAGGAGGACCCCATCCTTGTCAACTTACATCTCTCTCTCTCTCTCTTAATAAATCTTTTGAACCCTAGAAGGGGCAAGTGTAGGAGCAGGCACAACTCACTGTTGAGGCCAAGCCCCTCAAGGAAAATTCCCTTCCTGGAGTCGAACCTGACAGTGATGTTTGATATTCTAACATCCTGTGTAAATATTCTTACTCTTGAAATCCTATATTCTCTCTAATTCTTGAACTCTTGTACAGGGTGTGACATTAGTCTTATACTTTTCACTTTCAATATAACTTTACTGAAAACCTTAACTAGATCCTTTGTAAAAGGGTATAAAGATATCAAGTGTTGACATAGGCTCAAGGTTGAAATGTATATTCATCTTGTGGTCTAGAGTCTTAATAACAACTGCTCTCAGTTCAATAGTTCAATTCTGGCCTGTGTCTATTTTTCTATAATACTAGTTCAGAGGTCACTGGTTCAATTCCCTCTTATGTCATTTCTTAGATCATAGTTAGGTCAACTTATGACATCTAGCTTAATTACATTTGTTGAGATGATTTTCTTGACCTTGTATGGTCCCACAAAGCATTCTGTCAGTTTTTCCAAT
>Ga0153958_1000498_pt1 | contig 10075 bp, 13 predicted proteins | sample TSFL042MetaG_FD_104719 | JGI IMG/M metagenome (GOLD analysis project Ga0153958, IMG submission 104719) | Attine ant fungus gardens microbial communities from Florida, USA - TSFL042 MetaG | ecosystem: Host-associated > Fungi > Mycelium > Unclassified | place: USA: Florida, Wekiwa Springs... | reverse complement strand
TAAATAAGTCACTGCCACCAAGATATGACATCATCCTTATAGAAAACATTCTTCTAAGGTCCTTTCTGCTCTCGAGAGCACTCTAGAGAGGAGTTCTGTTATAAATCTGTTATGAAATTCTCTAGACAATCTTTATGAGGTTTCTGTAGTGGTGGTCACAGCCACTACTCTGCTACTCAAGTGGTATGCTTGAGTCCATGACTGGGCGTCTAAAGGAACATTTTTGGGGGGCCGAGCTCGTTTCTCGAGCTGGTTATTCTCATTGTTAAGGTGTAAAATGTCACTTATTTTGCCTAAACGTTTGCACGGCGTAACATCACTACGTGTCATTGGAGTCGGCTTCCAATTGTATGGTCAGTTAAAGAAGAGCCCACACGACGTCACAGGAGTTCTAGGTAGTTCTCCTATATCAACGGCAAGCCAGACTACTAGACTAGATAAAGGCAGCAGTGTCACGACGCGAGACGAATGCATGTCTTAGAGATCCTATTATGGTGAGATCTACCTCGAGTGGACTCTCAATTTGTTATTATTGTTCTTTTGGTTTCTTGGGATCATATTCTACTCTTTCCCCCATTATAAAGCTCTCCTTTTTTATTTGATTACCTCCCCAGTGTCTACTTGTTTAGTGCACAACTGTGAAACATCTTGGAGATTTGCTATTCCCATTTGTTGTCACCCTTGTCTCGAGATCAATTCCCTTTGATCCCCATCAGCAGGAGGCAGAGGCAAAACTCTGGGAGGAAGAAGAGCGACAACAGGTGGAGCGAAGAGCAAGAAAAGAGGCAAGGGCGGCAGAGAAAAAGAGATAGGAGAAGGAATTGAGAAAGTAAGCCAAGGAAGAGAAACGACAGAAAGAGGAGACGGAGAGACAGATGAAAGCAAAGGAGGAACGGCGGAGACAGAAAGAGGCAGACGACGCCTTCTGTCAGAAAGCAGATCGACAGGCAGCGGTTGTACAAGTGTGGAGAAAAAATTGGTTAAAGAAGATGAATCCAGAACCATTGGTGTCTCCTTCATCCGATGAGGAGATGAATCTGATCGACCTTCTCTCTCTGACCAAAAGACAACAAGTCCATTATCTTCCTAAGGAGACTTTGGAACAATGTCGATTGAGGGAAGAAATGGCGAAGGAGTTAGGAATTAAACCAATGGGCAGAGAGAATCCTTGCAAGAGGTGTGCCAACTTTGGCATTTTGTGCTTGCCACAAGACCTTCCATAAGTGTTGTATTTTTTCAAAGTAGGATCGTTGGTTAATTTAACTCCTAGGAATACCACTTCATGTGCTCCCTGTGCCAGGGCAAAGGCAGCTTATAAACCTTTTGATGCGGACAGAGTATGGATGAAGGCAAAAGCTGAGACGGTGAGGAGGGCACAGGCAAGGAAGACGAAGCAATGGACGGACGCGGAGTGGAAAGAACAGGTGTTGGAGAAGTTGGGGAAGGTAAATGAATTGGTCATCCAAGTCCAAAGGGTTGCGACTGCGCTAGAGAAGTTGGCTGGTATTGAGAGTCATGACTCCGATAAGGAGTTGATTTCATGGCCGGAGTCAGAGGGAGAGGAGATGGAAGTGCAAGAAAACAAGGAAAAAGGAAAGCAGAGGGATGAAATTATAGACGGAACAGAGGAAGATGAAAATGGAATAGAGGGTGTGGAGGAAGGTAACAGTAGTTTTTCTCTGGTTGCATTCTCTGTTGGCACCGGATTCTTGTAATTCTCTTTTTTTTGATTACTTTTGAATTTTATTTGTTTTTCTCTGTGAGTTGAAAGTGGATGTGAGTAGTGACAATTGATGAAACAAAATACAAGTAATCGATGAATGCAAGGGAAACTGCAGAGCAATACAAGTACCCAATCCTTGCAACAGAGATTGCTTTTGAATACAAGTATTAGATTGCAATGGAAACTGTGAAGCAGAATACAAGTAAGCAAGTCAGTACAAAGGAAACTGCACTCTGGAATGTATACAATTACTCAAGGAAATTTTTTTTTTTTTTTTTTGGAGAGTAGTGAATGTGAAGAGCAGAGTCGAGGAAATGAATGGAGGTAATTTAGGGTCGTAATGGTCCTGGTTTAGATGGATACTTGATGTGAAAATCATTCAGTAATTCTTTAGCGTGCTCCAGTTCCGTTGTTGGTAACTATTTGGAGTCATTGTCGGTATCCTCGTATTCTAGCCATATAACCTTATAGAGCAGTTTGCATACCCTCCGGCAGTCAATCTTGGAGTCGACTATCTTGGAGATTTCATATTCTGGTTCTCCGTCGATGATTACCAGTGCTGGCAGAGGTTTGGAGTGCTGCTGGAAGGTGTTGGGGGTGGCTGGTTCAAGCATAGAGACATGGAATACCGGATGGGCAGCCCTTATGGTGTCCGGAAGGTGGAGTGTGAAGGATTATGGACTAGGCTGGGCAATTATCTCGTATGGTCTGAGATACTTTTCGGAGAGTTTCTTTGATGGGCGAGTCGTCCGGAAGTACTGTGACCTGACAAATGCTGATTGTCCTACTTGGAAATCCAGTAGTTGTTGTCGGCATGAGTCGGCAGAGGGTTGATATTGTTTTTGGGCTTTGGCGATTTCCTTTTTGAGCATATCTTGTAATTCATCAAGATCAAGTATGAAGTCACGGACACAGGATGAGGCTATATCTCGCTCTGGGTATACACTGAGGTTAGGATGATATTCTTTGTTGGCGAAAAAAGGGGAGACACCAGTAGTAGCACTAGGGGCATTGTTGTAAGCAAATTCCGCCAGAGGTAACAGTTCGGACCAGTTGTCCTGTTGGTAATTACAATATATGCAGAGGTACTGTTCCAATATCTGATTAGTCCGTTCTGCTTGACCATTTGCCTCTGGATGGTATCCGCTGGTAAAGTGAAGTCTTATGTCTAGGGCAGTCCCTAGAGAGCGGAAGAAATAAGAGACAAATTCTGAGTTGTGGTCGGACATAACATGAGACGGGACTCCGTGTTTTGAAAAGACGTGTATCACGAAAAGGTGTGCTAGTTCCGCTGAAGTGATAGTGTTGTGAGTAGGGATGAATATGGCTTGTTTTGATAGGCAATCCACTATAACGAGGATGGTATCGAAGCCTGAAGAGGAAGGGAGTTTCTCTATGAAGTCCATAGAAATTGAATTCCATAGGCGTTTCGGGATAGGAAGTTGTTGAAGGGATCTGTATGGTCTATGACGCTGTGGTTTTGATCTCATACAGGTAATGCAAGACTTACAGAACTTCTGTATGTCGTCGCAGATGTTTGGCCAGGTATAATGTCTTCGTATGAGTTCTAGTGTTTTGTTTTGGCCCAGGTGTCCTGCTAGGACATGGTCGTGGTGATACTGGAGAACTCAGAGATGTAAGTTGGCATTATCCAGAACGTACATTCTGTTGTCAAGTCTGAGGAACCCTGCGCCGTCTTTTGACCATTGTCCTTCCAGATGAAGTAAATGGTTGGTGATGGAAGGATCAGAGGGGAGTATTGTCAGGATATCGGAGTGAAGTTGGTTTTGATCCAATATTGTGGCTGTGCAAAGTGCCAGTGTGGTGAGAATGGTTGCTCAGAGAGATGCTGCAATTTGTTCATGAGTAAAAACTGGACGAAAGTTATGAGGGTTCACTGAAGCGTAGCCATTATTTCTCCCCTTTGGGTAGATGTCCCATCATCTAGTGAGTGTGTCCGGTTTGGTGCCAAGGCATCCGGGGCGGAAGCAAATTATGAGGTTGAACTGAGAAAGGTACTCCGACTATTTTGCTTGTTGGCACATTAGAATCTTGGTTGTCGAGAAATATTCCAAGTTCTTGTGATCTGTTACAACATCGATTGGTGAAGTGGATCCCTCTAAATAGTGTCACCAGATTTTGAAGGCTTCGAATATTGCAAGTAGTTCTTTGTTGTGGATGTCATAGTTGAGTTCAGAAGCAGAGAATGTCCTGGAGTGGAAGGCTACGGGATGGATTTCATTATCTTTAGTCATAATGAAGAGAATAGCAGCAAGAGCATAGTCTGATACATTGGTTTCCACGACAAGTTGTGCATCCAGGACCCAATGTGTAAGGACAGGAGCGGAGGTGAAGGCTTGTTTCAGGTTGTTAAATGCTATTTTACAATTGTCGTCAAAGTTCCACAGAGTGTTCTTTCTAGTGAGACGAGTGAGTGGGATGACTATGTTTGAATAATTGGAAATGAAACATTTGTAGAAGTTTGCGAAACCCAAGAAAGACTAGATATCCTTTACTTTTTTTGGTTCCGGCCACTCTTGAATGGTTTTCACCTTAGTGTTGGACATGGTCAAACCAGATGGAGATAGAACATAGCCTAGGTATTCGACAGAATCTAAATAGAACTTATATTTTTTTGCTTTCATATATAATCCCACTTTTCGGAGTCAGTTCAGTACTTCTTTTACGTGACTCTGGTGTTGCGTGATGTCATTGGAATAGATCAGGATGTTGTCCAAGTAAACCACTATGCACACATCCAAGAGGTCGGAGAACACGTCATTCATGAAGCGTTGGAAAGCGGCTGGGGCGTTAGTCAGTCCAAACGGTATTACTGACCATTCGAAGGCTCCATAGCGAGTACGGAATGCAGTTTTCTATTTGTCTCCTTCGGCAATGTGGACCAAATGGTATGCATGTTGGAGGTCGATTTTGGTGTAAATGCGAGCTTTGCAAGGGGAATCTAAGAGGTCGGAGATGAGGGGGAGTAGATATCGATCCTTTTTTGTGATTCTGTTGAGTCCGCAGAAATCTACACAGAGCCGGAGGGACCTATCTTTCTTTTTTACGAACAGGACCAGCGCTTTGTGAGGTGATGATGTCGAGCAGATGAATCCATTCGTTAGGTTTTTGTCAATGAATTCTTTTAATGTTTCCTGTTTGAATTTGGACAAAGAATAGATAGTTCCTACTGGAGGATGAGAATCTTTTTCCAGATCGATTCGGAGGTCATAAGGACAGTGGGGAGCGAGTGTTTCTGCTTTGGACTTGCTAAAGACATCTGCGTACTCGTGATATTCTTTTGGAATGGAGGAGAGGTCGATTTTTTTGGATATGGTAGTGGACTTGGCCTGTACTATGGAACTGAATTGGATAGCAAATATTTTTGAGCCTGACAGTTGCGAGGCCCGAAGTAGGGCTGGCATACTGATAATCGCGATATGAGGTCGCTTGGGGTTAGATGGGGATGTCTCAGATGGGGTGAACTGCAGAGGGTTTTCTGCTGGAGAGAACGGAGGATTTACCAAGGATTCAACAGGAGGAACAGAAGCTGGATTTTGGAGTAAAGATGGTGGTTGAAAGGATATTAACCCAGAAACCCAGTCAATCAACGAATTGTAGTGGGTGAGCCAAGAGTGATCTAATACCAGAGAACAACAAGAATTGAGCAGAGTGATGTAGAAGTCAAGAGTCATGCATTCACCGGAGGGGAATTTTACAGGTAATGATACTACCTCAGAGATAATATTATTTGAGGTTCCATCAAACAGGCACAGTTCCACAGGAGGAGTAGGAGTAGTAGGAAGAGAATATCCATGAGCAAAAGCAGAATCCAAGAAATAATGTGTAGATCCAGAGTCTACCAGCGTTTGGATAGGTATAGGCTGAAGATGATCCGGAGCACATACTAGTGGAGAGACAAGGGGTATACAAAGAGAATTTGGATTGGAAAGAGCAGATGTGTTGAGACACATTGGACTCGTAGTTGCATAGATGAGTTCAACGTAACTCCTAGTTTGTACTGAGTCTTGGGAGCCGTGCTCTAGTTTTCCAAGAGGTTCTCAGAGAGCAGAGTCTCTTGTTCCTCTAGAGTAGTTAAACATGCCCTGACTGGCTGTTTCTTAGGGCATCTATCTACTTTGTGGTCCTTTGATCCGCAGTATAGGCAGAGGTTATTGTCGATACGGCGTTTGTGTTCATTACCATTTAATTTACCATCTCTGCCTAATTTGTCAGAGAGATCGACACGCGAAGTGGATGGAGATGGAGATTTAGCGATAGAAGGTGATGTTCTGGGGGGTTTTAGGAAACTTCGAGAGGGCACGGTTTGTGGTGGAGTTGTGGATGATTGGGAACGAGGCAGAGCAGAGCTTTGCGAGGAGGCTGAGTACTGAGTCATTTTTTCTTGTTTTCGGTGATGACTGTCTGCAGCTTCCTTCTCTATGTTATGAAGATGATCTCATTCACGGTTTTGCTCCCAATAACGATTGTCGAAAGTGATTGCCAGTTGATCCATGGCATGGAAGAAGGTGGATTTTCTCTGTTCCCTGTTTGCTATCAGGTCCTGGAGGCAATTTGGCAATCCTTGGTAAAAGCAATGGCATAGAACTGTATCACCCCAGTTCAACTGTGCTGCGTACCACATGAAATCCACATTATAAGTCGCAATTTTATCTCCTGGCTTCATGCAGAGATTGTCGATGAGACTAGCAGCATCTCCTACTGGGTCCGAGAGTCCAAAATGCACTCAGAGCTCTTCCACAAAGAGGTGCCAAGTGAAAAGCCAGGGTTGTGCATAGCCAAGATCTTCCTGTTGTAGTACAATTTCAAACCAATCTTGCACTATGCTGGAGAGATAGGTCATTGCAAAGTTAATTTTCTCTTCATTAGTGGTAAATTGCGAAGGATTGGCACAGAAAAAGAGTTGGCATTAGAATAGGAAGTAACTGAGCTTGTGGGGATCAAAACTGTTGAAGATGTCCAGAATACGGGCCTTCGATTGGTGGGGCTTTGGTGCTGATCCTCTGTTAAGGTTTTCTGATAACTGTCGGAGAGCCTCAGCTAGCTGGTTGTTAATGGGATTATGGTCAGCAACAGATGAAGTTTGGAACGCAGGAGTAGAAACAGAGATAGGAGCATCGACCCAGTCTGGGTTGTCGTCGATATGAGGGATAATGGCAGGATCCACCCCGTGGAATTCCAAAGATTCCACCAGAGGTGGAGATGAGCGAGGGCATACCAGAATGTGCGGAGTCCTCGATTGGAGACGTCTAGACCTCCTTGGGAGGCCTGAAGTGAAGCGACCAATAGTTCGGTCAGCAAGGGGGATGGAATTACTCCCTGAAGAGGGAGCTGCAGACTGGCAAGACATCAGAATTAAAATACGACAGGAACTGGTGTGAGTCTATAAATTCTGTTAGGGACGGACAGACAGAGTGTGAAGGAACAGAGTAGTGATAGAGTTATACTCTGGAATGATGTAATATACTATCTCGGAGAATAGATATTACTTAACAGGGATCGCAATACCAGAAAGAAGACTCTGGCAGACTGTCAAGGACGTTGGAGTGGAGAACGACTTGTAGAACGACCTTGGCTTCAACTTATGTATTGCATCCCAGTCTCCAGTCGTGAGATGGTCGCATATTTTGGAGTAGAGAAAGTCGTCAAGACAAAGGTCCTAACCGTTTAAGTTTAAGGAGTCGGAGAGGATGAGATGCGATTAAGACTAATTGACGTTAATTTACAGACTGAGGAAATACACTGTAACTACTCAGTACTTATAGGAAGTGCAAAATAGAAGGAGAGTAGTCTACCATGCTATCCTACTATTATTAATTTTAGGGGAATTATTAGGAGAAAGAATTACATAATTATCATATTTCTGGAATATAACAGAAGATCAATAATGTTATGACTTGGCAAAACAGCTAAGTCATTATTTAATATTTTTTTTCCTTTTCTTTTATTACTAAGGTGGAGTGTGGGAAAATATCATGTAACAAGTTACAGAGTCACAAAAAGGTATGACAACAGTCACAGAATGGTCACATTAAAAGGGTGCAAAAGAGAATTGCATACTAGGACAAATAAAACAATGATGTACCAGCTCCCAATTGCATGCTAAAGGTCCGAGGGGAGATTATCAAAGTTGAAGGTTTATAAATAATTAGAGAAATAAGAATTATATGTAGCTCCAGTAAAATATATATTGGTGGTTGTGAAAGGATCGTAAGATCTCTCTAGATTGTCGTCACATAGCCTCTCTAAGGTATCAATCTTTACATACCGTGACAAAAGCTCCTCTGGAAAATACAGTTAGTTGATCACTCATGGACCCTCCACACTCAGTTATCCCCTTGTCTGCACCCCCAACACTGAACCTTACAGGTGTGATGCAATCCAAGTGTGCACTCAGCCAAGCTTTCCCAGTTTGCTGTCCTCTCCGAAGCTTGCCTGAGTTATATCTATGTCTTCTCCCTAGATTGAGTTCTGGGTATATTCTGTATTCTTCTCAAGACACCCCACTAGTCCCAGTCTTCTTACTCTCATTAGATCCACATTCACAATTCCAGAGGCAGTATAGATAGAGGTAAGAGTCAAGAGGTTCTTCTCCAATCTAACTACACTCTAGATATTATATTAAAATATTACAAAGCCCTGAAACTCAAGAAATAAAATATAAAAGGGAAACTATTACTACTTTTAGGATTCTATCATCTCCTTTTCTATTCTAAGGTCTCTCAAAATCCAACTGATGATGCAGTCCCCTCCTTTCTTTGTGATGACGCATTCCCTCACCAAGTCCTTCTCATCAAAGATGACACGTTTTCATCACTTCTTCCTTCTAGAATATTCTTCTGTCTTCCCCTATTATGCTCTTGATGCTGCTTTGTAATTTGGACTTCATTGATTACCTGTTAAGTAGTTAGCAAGTCTCAATAAATATCTAGTATTCCCAAGTCATTTCCTAGAGGTCATTTATCTAAATTTGATCTGATGCTATCAATGCTTATTTACAAGCACAAAGTCTATCAGCCTAAGTTCTTCATCTGAGTAGTACTGGTTCTAGAGTACAAGTTTACCATCTTTCTAAATTAGTCTATCTAAAAGTAGTTCTAGAGTATAGTCTCTCAGTAACTCTCTTAGTAACCTGATACTAGTTCATCTTAATTGCTTCTCGAGGTCTCAACATGAGCTCTAGGTTGATTATTACCTGCTCAATGTATTCATCATATAGTGTTATGTTCTGAGGATATAAAAAGGGTTCTAGAGCAAATTCCAATTAAGAATCTGTTGTTATAAAGCTTATCAAATGTTATCTTCCACAGAAAATTTGCTTGTGGCGTAACAACATCACATGGAGTCATGAAGTCACATGTCATGGTCACAGCATGTGACAAAGAAGTCAGCTGATGAACATGAGAACTGTGAAAGACAAGATACATAGTCACAATATTAATTGTATATATAGTGTAGCAAATCTAATAGGGACTCTATCAAGTTCTCTTTGTCAAATGCTAATAAAGAGTAGCAGAACCTCTCTAGGGGGCCAAGCTCTTTTCTTGAGCTAGTTATTCTGGTTATTAGGGTACAAATTGTCACTTATTTTGCCTAAAAATTTGTATGGTGTAACAATGCATACACTGTTTGTCAGTGAGCCAACTCCTGAGCCGGAATAAAGCCAACTAAACGCCTAGTCATAGACTCAAGCATCTAGCTTGAGTAGCTGTGACCACTGCTACATGTACCTTATAGATGCTTGCCCAGGCACTCCATATTAGATTTCCAATGGATCTCCCTTCTAAAAGTACTCTTAAGGACAGAAGTGGACTTAGACAGGTTAACGCAACCCAAGCAACGTCATACCTCAGTGGCTGGCAGTGTTATTCATAGAAGAGTTACAATCAGATCTAAGCTATTATTACTGATAGCTAATTATAGCAAGATCAAGAGAGTTGAGCCACTGTGGAGTTGCATTGCAACTGCAGTGGAAGGAAATCAGAAACTGGAAGTGCAAGAAGACATAGAGAAGGTAGAAAAAAAGACCAGAGAAACTGAAGAGAGAGACAGTATTACAAATGGTCACTTACTTATTTGTGATTGATGCTTTAGAATCTTGAAAAGTTCAAAAATGCGAAGTTTAGACAGTGACAAAAGATGTTGTTAAGTCTAAGGTCTAATCCTCAGACTATAAGTTCTTATATACACAATTGTGATGGTCTGTGCACTAGTATAGATCATCACCTGATTACTACCTATTGTTCTACATATGGTAGTGCCTTTGTACTGGAATAATGATAACCTAACCATATGGAGGCTGTCCTTTGTTCTAAGAAAAGGACAGATGAC
>Ga0153958_1000497_pt1 | contig 10087 bp, 10 predicted proteins | sample TSFL042MetaG_FD_104719 | JGI IMG/M metagenome (GOLD analysis project Ga0153958, IMG submission 104719) | Attine ant fungus gardens microbial communities from Florida, USA - TSFL042 MetaG | ecosystem: Host-associated > Fungi > Mycelium > Unclassified | place: USA: Florida, Wekiwa Springs... | reverse complement strand
TCTCTGTCCTCCTTCCGACCATTTGATATTTCAGATCTTTGGTACTGAGCATGACCAAGTCTCCTACTTTATACTCTTCTATGTCCGATCTCTTCTTGTCGGCATATTTCTTCATATCTGCTTGCGCCTTCCCTAGTACTGCCTTTGCTTCCTCCTGTATTTCCTTCATCTTCTCGATGAATTTCTCTACTCCTGCATATCTCCCCTTCTTTTTTCCCTCGAACCCCATCCTGGGATCTTGTCTGTAATTTGCCTTGAAAGGCGACATTCTAGTACTTGAGTACGCTTTATTGTTGTATGCAAACTCTGCCGTTCCTAATCACTCTGGCCACTGTTCTTGCCTGTGATCAATGAACATCCTTAAGTACTGTTCTAACTCTTGGTTCACCCTTTCTGTTTTTCTGTCTGTTTGAGGATGGAACACCATCGACAATTTACTCTTGATCCCCAATATCTCATTCAGCTCTCTCATTAACCCTGCTGCAAACTGTAGTCCCCTGTCTGATATAATGCTTTCAGGTAGACCATGCAGCTTCCACATGTTATCTCTGAACAACCTTGTCAATCCCTCTGCTGATGTCTTCTCTGTAGTTGGTATAAAGTGAACCATCTTAGTTAGTCGATCCACTACTACTAGGATACTATCATATCCTTGCGCTAAAGGCAGCTTAGTGATAAAATCTGCCGATATGTGGGTCCAAGATTTTTCTAGAATAGAGTTGGGCATTAACTTGCCTGCTGGCTGTTCTGTGTAGTTTTTATTGTGCTGACAGGCATTGCACCCTTCCACATATCTCTTTACCTCCTTGGTAATCCCTGGCCACCAAAAATTCCTGGTTACCAGTTCCACTGTTTTCCACTATTCCCCATGTCCTCCTACTGGTGTATCATGGTGTAGTCTAATTATCTCTGCTCTTAACTTCTCATCTTTTGGCACATAGACTTTTCCTTCTTTATACATGATGCCATCTACTTCTCTCCACTCTTCATCTCTCAGCATTCTTACTCCTGCTCGTTTCATCTCTTCTACCGCCTTTACCACTTCATTGTCCTTTACTTTGGACTTTCTAACTTCCTCTAGTAGATCTACTCTGTCTACTATGATCTCTACTGCTTCTGTCTTCCTCACTTTCAACCACTCTGGTTTCACCAATGTCTCATCCTCATTGTCTTTTTCCACTCCAATTTCCCAGTCTGGTCTCCTGCTCAGACTGTCTGCTTTCCCCATCTTACTTCCTAGAATGTGTTTTAGCATAAAATTAAATCTGGATAGGTACAGGGCCCATCTTGCTTGTCTCCTATTTAACTTTTGTGCCTTCATAAAGTACTCGAGGTTTTTGTGATCTGTCCAAATCTCGAATTTCTCTATTGCTCCTTCCAGGAAATACCTCTATGCCTCTAGACATCTGACTACTGCTAACATCTCTTTATCATGAATCTCATAGTTTTGTTCTGTATTACTTAGAGATTTTGAAATGAAAGTGACTGGTCTCCATTTTTCGTCTGAGCACTTCATCGAGAGTACTCCTCCAGTAGCATAGTTTGAAGCGTCAGCTTCCACCCTAAATTCCTTGTCTAAATCTGGGGCTGCTAGTACTGGTTTACTAGTGAAGACCTTCTTTAGTTCATCGAATGCCTTCTGCTGCTCGTCCCCCCACCGCCACTTCTCATCTTTCCTTGTTAGCACATTCATTGGTCTTGCTACTTGAGCAAAGTCCTTGATAAACCTCCTATAGTAGTTGGTGAGGCCTAAGAACTTTCTAATATCTTTCACAGTTTTTGGTACTGGCCAACCAAGTACTCCTTCTACCTTTCCTTCCTCTATTTCTATTCCATTGGGTCCAATAACTACCCCCAGGAATCCTATCTTTCTTGCCTTCCACATGCATTTTTCTGGCTTGACATACAAGTCGTTCTCTTCCAGTCTCTTCAATATTTCTTCTATGATCTCATCATGCCCCTTTTCTGTCTCTGTTCCTACCAACACGTCATCCATGAATGCCACTACCTTTCCTTCATTTATCAAGTCTCTCAGAATCTCGTTCATCATTGCTTGAAATGTTGCTGGCGAGTTTGTCATTCCAAAAAACATCACTGTTGGTTCGAAGGAGCCAATATACATCGTGAATGCCCTCTTCTACTCATCCCCTTCCTTTATCCTTACATTATTGAACCCCCACCTAAGATCCATTTTTGTGAACACCTTTTTACTTTCTATATTGTCGATTAATTCTGTGATTAACGGGAGTGGGTAGTTATTCTTTATCGTCTGGTCATTCAGGTTGCAATAGTCCATTACCATCCTCTTACTACCATCCTTCTTGCCTACAAAGAATACTGGCGACGTCTGAGAGGATTTTGATGGTCTGATATACCCCTTCCTCAATTGGTCTTCCACAAAATTCTGGACTTCTTCCCTTTCATTTTTGGATAGAGGGTAAATCCTTCTCTTTCGCGGTCTGAACGTTTCCTTGAGATCTATAGCATGATCCCAAACTTTTTTCTTCAGTATCCTCTCCGATTCTACCTTTCCAAACACCCTTTTCCACTTCAAAAATTTCTTTGGGACCATCTCCTTGATTTTCCTGTGGTCCTCTTCTATCTCTTCTTCTCTTCCCTAGTCTTCTTTGTCGTCTATCGCCCACCAGACAATTTTCTCTTCTTCCTCTGTCACTACCCTTTTGACCTTTTCTTTCTTCTGACCTTTTCTACCACACAAGGGTGGGCATCTCGTCATCTTAACTTCCCCTGTCTCCCAGTTTATTTCTGGGTTGTGGGCTGCTAACCATGGCATGCCCAATATCACCTCTGTTTTCCCCAGATCGCATATGTTCATCCTCATTCTTTCCATATGGTCTTTATAGAATACATTGCACTCTACCTGGTGCGTAATGGCCCCTCCACTATTGTTGGTGCTGTCTACATTTCTGACGACTAATGGTCTTTCTAACTTCTGCAGCTTGAACCCATGCCTAGCTATCGTCTGCCTGTCCATAAACATCCCTGTTGTGCCACTGTCCAAGAGCACTTTTATTACTACACCTTCATGTGTATCTATCTTCTCTACTCCAATATTCAACTATACTTCTCGCAACATTTTGAAGGTTCTCCTGACCTCTTGTTGACTACTCCTCTTTCTTGCTGTGCTTTCTGGTTCTCCTGACCATGTGCTACTTTGCTATGCTTTTGCCTCTTTGGGCCGCACCACCTTCTCTTCCCTTGCTGCGCTTCTCGAGTCTCTTGCTCATGCGCTACTTTGTTCCTTTCCTTCTCTGCATCCACACCAACTCATTTTCTCTCTTTTCCAATAAGGGACTACTCCTTGTCCCCGGTCATCTTCCGCATAGCATCCCCCTTTGCCATATCTTGGGCACCTCAAATATGTGACGATGGCTTCTTGGCCACGCCATCCCAACTCCCACAACTCTGCATCTCGTGGCACTGTTGGTCCACAGTACCATTCAGCCCTCTTCCTTAACGTCTCCCACGAACTCCTTTTCCACTCCTCTTGTTGTGCATTTCCCTCTGTAGGGCGTGCTGCCTCACTCTCTTCTACTCTCCTCAATCTCCTTTCTTCTTCCTGCGCCTTTCCCTTTACAGGGCACGCCGGTCTCTTCTTCCACAATGGGCACTCTCTGCACTTGTGCCTTTCCTCTCCGCACCTAAAACACTTCACCCCCAACATCCTCACGCTCCTTATCATCTTTTCTTCTACTCCATACTGCATCACTCTGCTACTCAATACTTCAAATTTATTTTGGGGAACAATGGTCCCCTTTTCCTCTCCTCTCCTATTCCTGCAGTTTTGGGCCAGGTGCCCGAACTTCTTACAATATCAACACAACTTTCCCTTCCTTCCTTCTAACTCTGCCCTTAATTTAGTGAGAGCATGCTTCTTGTTGAGCAGGTTGCTCATAAGTTGGTTGTATTGTGTTTGAGACATTGTGATAACATCTCAGAGGGTATGGAGTTAATGATTGATCTTACTTATGTTACGTCTGTTGGGGCACAAGATCTTCACCCAACCAGACACCTACTACCTTACTTACTACTGCCCTAATACTATGGTTAGACTATCACCCAACAGATGGGATCTCTAATCTAGACGGCTCCTTAAGAGATAACCGTCACTCCTCTACATGTACCACTCACAATGGAGTGCAGCACAAGGTTTATACTAAGAACAGTACAAGTATCTACTAAACACCACTCAATTGTAAGGTCAGGTCTTGAATGCAATACCTGAGCTTGGTACTGTGTCTCCACCTGCAGTCCCTAACTGACTGCAAAGTCCTCTTAAGCCAAGGGCCTGGCTATGTATGGAGGTGGTTACTGATCATAGTGATTAGCGACTGAGGGTTGATTATGATGAGAGTAAGATTGAGCAGGATCCGAGGTGGATAGTGCTCAGAGTATGGAATCGAGTTCTAGTGTCAGTGTCTAAAGTCCAATGACCGGAATTAAGCCAACTATCTCTTTGTTCAGAGTTTAACAAATATAAATAATGACTTAGCCAATTTGCCAAGTCATGACAAAAGACCAATCCAATTGGTTGTTGTAGTTAGCATTGGTACTGCCAATGAGGATGTTGACCTTCTAGGGAGTGTGAGCATTGGCTGTCTCCAAGCATAGTCATAATCTTGATGTAACCTTCTATCCTAGCTGGTTGCACAACATTACGAGCTAGCCTGTCGAGAAGTCTAGGCACGGTATGTTTGAACCGTGCAGTTGTTCTGCTATTTGGGACTTTGTTTGTGAGGAGACATTGGGCTTGGAAAGAATTAGAGAGAGCACAATTATAGGGATGGGGGTGGAGGGTTTTTATAATGGTGAGGCCATGGATGTGATGATAAAAGTATGAGGATATGGGAACTGGACCTGGAGAATTTGGTGATGAATCAGGCTGACACTATTTTGGTATTCCTCTGCCAAATATTATTCATGGAATCATGACACTGCCCAATTTCATCCTATTGACTTTGTTGACAATCCAGTGGATATAGTAAAGAAAAAGAAAAGAAAAAGAAAAGGAATATAAATAATAACTTAGCTATTTTACCAAGTCATGACACATGTAGTGCTAACAATCCCCAAGCCAAGTGTATGGTCAATGGAAAATGTAGTAAACACTTTCCCAAGGAGTATAGAGAGAGAATAGATTGGGCTGAGGACAGTTATCCACTCTATGCTAGGCCTAACAATGGCTTGGTTTTTGAACACAATGGGCTAGATTCACTAATCAATATGTGGTCCCTTACTGTCCTTAACTTCTCCTTCTCTTTGATTGTCATATCAATGTTGAGATCTTTGCTGGATTGGGAACTGTCAAGTATTTGAGCAAGTACATCTACAAGGGTCCTGATAGAGCAACTATGGAGATTAGTGGTAGAATGCAGAATGAAATCAAGGCTCATTTGGATGGTTGCTTTATTGGTCCAACAGAAGCTTACTAGAAGATCTTTGAATTTAACATGTATAGAAAGTCACCAGCAGTCTAATGTCTTCCTATCCATTTTCCCAATGAACACTATTGTTAGAAGGATAGAGAGCAGCAATTACAGTAGGGACAAATGATGGCCTACTCACTGGGTTATCTAGTAGATATTGATAGACAGCCTAATAGGAAAGAGAGATCTTGAGAGAAGCAGAGCAGTTCTGTGATATGGTAGTTGAGACAAAGAAGCAAGCCTGCTTATGTAAGCATGGCTCGTATATTAAACTACAGTAATACATGGTACAATTAATTATTTAATTTAACACTTCCCCTCACTCAAAGTAGTAGTTATTGAGTAACAATATAAATTAAAAGGAGAGTTCATAGAACCATAGAACCTCCAAACCAAGGAGTGGACAGAATTAGTGGAACAGTATCTGGCCAAGATTCTTAGTCAAGATGTCAATAGAGTTCCTAGCTTCATCAATATGGTATGGTTTGATTTTGTCATCCTCTATTGCATCCCTGACATAGTGATACCAAATGTAAATATATTTAGACCTTTTTTCTTGCACTAGGTTGGTGCTCTAGAAAAGTGATCCAAGATTATTACCATAGAGATGAGGAACAGGAATATCAAAACCAATCTCACTTAGGAGATTCAATGTCCAGACGAGTTAGCAACTACAATCAGAGAGCACCATATACTTGGCCTCAGCAAAGGAGAGGGCTACTGATTTTTGTTTGCGACTTAATCAGGAAGTGATTCCTTAAGCCAGCATAGTAAAATAGCCAGTAGTTGACTTGCAATGCTTATAGTCTTGGCCCCAATCAGAATCAGAGTATACTACAAGTGATTCATTGCTTAATCTATTATAAACAAGTTGATATCTGCAAGTGGCAAGCAAGTATCTACAGAGATGTAACCTAACTTGATAATGATTGTTGGAAGGATTTAGTCTCAAGCCAATCAGCAAGTACATTAGTGAACCAACTAGTTGTTGGTACTTTTGGCAAAATTTGGGATCACACTGCTTTTCATTTGGTTTAAAGCTAAACTCAGATAGCAGTGGAGTATGAGTAGGATTAGTCACAACATTAAAGCATACCAGCACCTTCTTCAAATACTCATATTGATCAATAAATATCTTTTGATTTTTACGATTATAGCTTATATGCATGCCTAGGAACTCTGTGGTTTTACCAAGGTTATGACATTCCCATCTAGCCATAAATTTTTGCTTCAACTCATTTAGGAGCAAGAAACCTTTAGTACCCATAAAGCAGACATTGTAAGGGGACCCCTCATACATGACTCCAAAGCCTGTATTAGTCCTCTGGAGTGACTCTACAGCTGATCAAATATTACTATGTAATATTTGGTCTTACCCCATTGTTCTAAGCACACTCTGTTGCCTTCTAATGCACTTTCATTGTTCAGACCCTGGTTACCAAAGGCAAGGATGCAAGGACACTGTAATATATATATATTGTAGATTATTCCCTCTAGGAGCCTTATCTAATTCTCTGAGAAATTGTTAGGGCGAGCACTCAAGGCGTCTTAACCCTAGAGCTAGGTAATGGTCCTAGAAGCTGATGTAAGGGGACAGCACTGGGATCACTTAGATAACCTGGTAGAATGAGTATTGTCTAGCTTGTCCTCGGATCCTCAGAATCCGTGGTCCATAGTTCCCTATCTCTCTAGTTCAGGTCTGTCCTATTAGTACTATATAGCCTTATTAGGTATGGTAGTTATTAGTGTTCTGATCTGTGTGGCCATAGCGACCAGTGCACAGACCAGGCTAGTCTAGTACATATAGCTAGTAATATACAGTAAAATACCTTACCTTAACATTGATTAGAGCTTCTGGGCTATACATTGCTCTTACTTAAGATGTCTCTTCCACTAATGTTGAGTGTGTTCTGGGTTGCCTCCAAGTAGCCCCTTACAGCTGAGGTATAAGGGAATATCCTAGAGAACAGCCTAGATCGTGAGTAAGGCTCCTATCTAAGAGGCTATTCTAAGTATTTGTGAGATGCTTTTCCATACTCTCCTTGCCTTCTCTCTTAAGTCCGTCTTGATGTGCCTGTTGATCTATAAATAGGACAGTGGTATTAATAGTTAGTGCTTATGTGACTGCAGTACATGGACTATTGGTTTTAGTATATAAGGTTACTTGTGTAGTTAGATTTAGCTTCACTCGAATATTACCTTAGCTTCTGGGACTCTTACCTAGCTTTAGGGTTAGCTGCCTTTGAGTGACTAAGCCCTAACATGAGGTGATATTCAAGTGAAGCTAAATCTAACTACACAAGTAGCCTTATATACTAAAACCAATAGTCTATGCACTGCAGTCATGTGAGCACTAACTATTAATACCACTATCCTATTTATAGATCAACAGGCACATCAAGATGGACTTAAGAGAGAAGGTAAGAAGAGTGTGAGAGAGCATCTCACAAATACTTAGAATAGCCCCTTAGATAGGAGCCTTACTCATGATCTAGGCTGTTTCCTAGGATATTCCTTTACAGGAATCTCCTGGAGGTAGGTTGTAATATATTTCATAGAGTATAATTTATCTGAGGAATCTCCTGGAGTGCTCTACTCCAGTTGCCCTTACACATCCTTGCTTTTGGTAACCAGGGTCTAAACAATGAAATTGTGTTAGGAGGCAATGGAGTGCACTTAGAATAATGGGGATAAGACCAAATATTACTATGTAATATTTGATCAGCTATAGGGTTACTCCAGAGGACTAATATAGGCTCTAGAGTCATGTGTGAGGGGTTCCCTTATGTTTACCCCTTCTCCAAGGTTGCTATGCCTTGAAGCAATGGTTCTGGACTTGAAAAGAGCATCAAAGTCCATCTGGTAGATGTGTCTTGGGGCAGCTGGGTGCTTTCAATACTACTCTGCAACAAGGTCTAGTACCTTGATATTGAAGACCACCTCTCAAGAGTTATATTCTCTGCTAAAGTCCTTCTACTTAATTAGGAACTAAAACCTCCTCTGGTGCCAGCAACTATCTAATATCTCTTCCACTTCTCACTCTAGTTCTCCATTAACAACAATAGATGGTGGCAGGGCTTGTAGCTTTCTTCCTGGTATTAGATTATCTGGAGTAGTGGACAACTTTACCATGTTGAACACTGGGTACAACTGTCTCATTCTGTGGGGCAACTTGAGTTAGTAGGCTAATAGTTCTACTTGGTATTCAATTTCAAAGGGTCTTAGTCTGTAATATGACAACTTTGGAGACAGATATATTGTTTTGATATCTGACATGTATAGGTATACCCGGTCTTCTGGTCTAAATATGGGGGCTAGAGACCTTCTTTGATTGTAGTACCTTGTCATATCCTCCTGTGCCTTGTGGATTGCAAAATTAGTTTCCTTGGTGACAGACTCTATTCTCTTTGTGAATTTGTTGACTGTCTCTAGGCCTGAGGGATTTTGTCTTAGCTCGAAGTCCATACAGGGGATTCATCTCATGTTCAGTTGGAATGGAGATTGTTATGTCACAGAGTAAACATAGTTGTTGTGCTGGAAATCTGTGATAGGTAGGAGATTGTACTAGTTATCCTGTCATTTGTTGACAAATAGGCAAAGGAACTGGTCAAGCTCTTGGTTGATGTGTTCTATTTGTCCATTCATCTGGGGGTGCCAAGCTGTAGAGGAAAATAGTCATATACCTAATAGCCTATATAGTTCTTTAGTAAATGAAACCATGAATTGGGGTTCACAGTCAAAGACAACACATTTCAGGAGGCCATGGAGTTTCCAGATATAGTAGAGAAAGAGTCTGGCTACTCCTTCCACTGTGACTATTGTGTGCATTGGAATGAAGTGTACTCTTTTGGAAACAGAATCCACAACAGTCATGACAGCGTCATATCTGGAGAACTCTGGGAGTTTGACCACAAAATTGATACTGAGCATATCCCACTGTGCATCCAGAACAGAGAGTGGTTAAAGCTTGCCAACTGGAGAATATCACAAAGGTTTTGTTCAGAGGTAGAGATTACAGGTACTTACATACTAGCCAATGTACCTAGACATCTGAGGCCACCAGTAGTTCCAGGACACCAGTTCTAGTGTCTTTCAGTATCCAGGGTGCCCTGCAATCTGGGTGTCATGGCAAAGGACTATGATTTGTCTGCATAGGTCTAGACTTCATGGTATATATATCTGTTGTAGAAACCTAGTCACACGTTAGTTTGACTTGGAATAAGACATATCCCATTGCAAACCAATGAGTACAAATAATGAACTATTAACTTAATATACTAATGAAATATTCCAGAAGCTTCTACTGTTAAGACTCTAAACCTCACAGTTGAATATGTTCAACTTGAAGCTTATATCTAACACTTGATATCTTCACACTCCTCACTAGAGGATCCGGTTAAGGTTTTCAGTGAAGTTATATCGGAGGAAAGATGTTAACGAGACTTTTAGTAGCACTCTTGAGATTGTCCTAAGACAAGTAAGAGTACCGATTCCTCAGAGTAGGATTTTACAAAGGAAATACAGAAAGAGAGAACTTGCCGTTCCCTTCTCTTTCTGGTCTGTATTTATCCTAACTAGGTATTGTGACTATGTTACAATGTGGTAACACTACTTGTAACTAAGAGTGACTAGTTAAGTGA
>Ga0153958_1000496_pt1 | contig 10098 bp, 9 predicted proteins | sample TSFL042MetaG_FD_104719 | JGI IMG/M metagenome (GOLD analysis project Ga0153958, IMG submission 104719) | Attine ant fungus gardens microbial communities from Florida, USA - TSFL042 MetaG | ecosystem: Host-associated > Fungi > Mycelium > Unclassified | place: USA: Florida, Wekiwa Springs... | reverse complement strand
CTGTAGCCCACTCTGCACAACTCTCTGAACGCACCTTTGAGTGAGTGCACACAATGGACAGGCTTTCGTTGTACCTGGATCCTCAAATTCGCGACTGGGTGCTCTTTCCAATCACTCTTGTAATGGTGCGTTTGGCCTTCTCGTTGCACTGGCCCAGGAAGTGTTCACTTGTATATGTGCACCCAGATTTTGGTCGGAATACTACGACATTATGTAGTTGTTCTTTTGCAGTCGCCACCAAAGCAGCTCTCGCGAGCTGCAACCCGTGAGCAGTAAGCAAGCCTCCTTGTTGAGCCCGACATACATCTCATACAGCGACCCACAATAGACGCGCTCTGACGCGTTCCCAGATTCTCCGCGCCACGTCCGCAAATTCCCCGATACCACCATCGTTTTACAAAGCTATCTCACAGTCTCTTTCTGAGGCCTTCAGGGCTGGGACGTACTTGAAAGACGGGCCGCCCAAAGGCGATGCACCCACATCGGCTCCCAATCCTCTGTCAGACCCCGCTGCCATGGATGGCATGATGGCAGGCATGAAAACTCAAATGGTCATGATGGTGCCACAGATGGTCATCATGGGATGGATAAACTTCTTCTTCCAGGGTTTCGTCCTGAGTGCGTGATCTCCCATTAATACTTTGATGGCGCGGCCCGACCTGAATGCCTTCCAGTCAAGCTCCCCTTTCCCTTGACCCTGGGCTTCAAGTCAATGCTTCAGCGTGGCATCGATACCCCCGATATGGATGTCCGGTGGGTCTCATCACTGTCGTGGTATTTCCTCAACTTTTTTGGCTTGAACGGCCTTTATCGGCTTATTCTTGGCGGTGATAACTGTGAGCGTCTACTGCCTGCGCTTTTCATATAATTGTCTGATGGCAGGCTCTCGGATCTCCTTCCGTAGCTGCTGATGCTTCGCGTGATATGACTGCGTCACCCTTTGCTGCCATGGGCAACGGACAACCAGGGCAACCACAGGATTTCAACAAGTTGTTTAAGGCAGAACGAGATAACCTTGAGTTTGCCGAAGGTCTTTACAGTTGGGTGGGTGAAAACATGGACACAAAAATACTACGCAAGTACGGAAAACTGCCTTGTGACTCTAAGTAGATTGATTATCTGGTGGCTATCGTGAAACATTCTGGCCTTGAGAAGGGATGTTATAAAAATAGAATGACATTAGACTACAGTCTAGCCCTACATGATGGGAGGCAGACAAATCCGGTCATGGCGTAGAGTAAGTGAACTAAAAGCTAGTCTTGATTACCGTGAGTTGATAGACACAAGATCACCTGGAATACCACAGGAAGGCACGTTAGCTGTGGAAATCAATGAGTGGCAATCAGACTGGGGAAGTCATCTACTTGCAGCAAAATCGCCATCGTGTCGTTATACAAGACCATCGTACAGCGATAATGCCTGCCAAGGATGGATAAGCTTCACATCATGTGTAGGCTGTGGGTACTGACCTGAACGATGGTCGGGTCTTGCTTGCTGCCTTCAACAAATTCATCGTACGTCAGCTGTGCATCTTTGTCTCGGTCCATATGCCTGAAAATCTTATTCACCCGCTGCAGGTTTGGGATTAGTGCTATGAGCAGGGATGTTCCGTAAAGAAGAGAAGACGGACCTTCTCCGGAGTATCCTCATCTGCGGGGAGCTTTACCATCTGTCCGGTCATCTTATATATGGAGGAAACGATTTGTAGCATCTCATCGTAGGTGATGAAACCGTCCTTGTCTATATCGTACAACTGAAACGCCCCTGGAAAGATCGGGGTTGAGATCAGACAGGGTTGTAAAAATGAAGCGGGGAATGTACGTACACTTGAGCTTCTCGTCCAATCGTCCGCGACTCGTGACACTGAGCGCACAGATGAATTCCTTAAAGTCGATAGTGCCGTTCTTATTCTCGTCAAAGACGTTGAAGACGTAGTCTGCAAAGTCGCCAGGATCTCCGAAGGGGAAAAACTGTTTATATATACGACCAAATTCGGTCTTGTCCAATTGACCAGAAGGACAATCTTTGAGGAAGCCTTTATACCTGGGGGGTGAAGAAGATTACAAGGACGCCACAGATCATGGGAAGATAAAGGAACCATTGCTGAAGCTCTCTCTTATCGACTGAGGGGTGATATTAGATGGAGTAGGTAGATATAAGATACTAGGACTAACAATAGGTGTTCTTCTGGAGATCGGCGAGTTGCTCTGGTGAAAGCTTGCTCTGGGATTTGCCCATAGTTTAGGATTTGGTGGTGGTGGTGGTAAAGGCAGAGGAACGGGATAGTTGTCGCCACCGCTGTGCTGGCTTGTGGATCATTTCGTTCTCTATGGAACATCCTACCCAAAACCAATTCTAATCAAGGTCGGAACTGGTTTCACACGGAAATTGCAGATTTCCAGAAGACCATGAGATTGTTACGAAATAACGATTTGGATATACAGAATTTTGTCAAAATCAGATATAAATCAGATAATCGAAGACACATTTATTAAGGCATATCCTCCGCACGTTTTTGAAAAACATGAGGACGATGTCGAACTAAAAGCGTTTGCAAACTCGTGTTCGGGAAGCATATAAGGAGGAGAATCTTGTCAGTTTACAACCTCGTTTGACTCCCACTTCTTGTCGTCGTAGCTCATGTCTCCCAAACGGAACCGATCAGCAGCGCTCACCCAGGATACCGCATATCGGTCCTGTCTTCGCCATTCCCCTTCTTTCTCAGTACAGTCCCATCCGGAACCCTTTTTTAGTATCCTGCGCTCGTTTTTTGTATAAATCATCCCATCTCCTCCTCCTTCAATATCAGATCCATCATGTGCTTCCTATATGGATCGGACCCTGCATCAGTCCTCTGTCCCATGTGTAAGGTCTTCAAGCCGAGTGGTGCCAAGTCTGTTCTCTAATCAATTCCTATCTCCTCCTACTCATATCATTTCTCAAGATGCCCTCACATTCGAGACATATGTTACAATAGAGCCAACCATCCCCGCCATGACGTCGTTCATCTCAAGAATGCTGAGGGTGCGTATTTCTAACAACAGCTTCAACCAGTCACCGATGGCGTTCCAATCTTAGTCAAATCTTTCAATGGATGTGGTTATTGCAAGGTTCTTTGTCTCTTCTTCCCCTTCTCCTTTAGTAGACTCAACCCATCATCTGTAGTGGGCTCGCGCCAATCCATCTTCAAAACCGTCCATGCATCAGAACCCCGGTTGGCCTGGATGCTGCCGACCTCCCAATCCAAATGAGCAGCGCCTAATCCAGCCCGCAGATTGGCCCAGTGTCAGCATTGTCCATAACATACCTATGCCTCCCGAGATAAAAAGTATCCTGGAAAGTGTGCGAGGCGGCATCCTGCCTGGTGCAAACCGTAGCCAATCCTCCCAGCAATCAATCTCATCTCCGGATCGTAGAAACAGCGGTAGCAGTCCCACCACCACCAAGTCTAGCCCAACCTCTTCAAAGAACCAGTCGATTCCTATTCCATCTAGGGGACGCACCGGTGGTGGGAGCCCTGTGCAACAGAGTTCTACTTTGACAGGAACAACTCCTCGAGCGTCAGCGCCCCTGTCTTCATTTGCAAATACAGCCGAGCATAGCCCCCTGCCTCGTCGCCAGACATACTCAGAAGGAGCAGAAAAAGCAAATCGCACTCCTTCCATGCGTAGAGCGACCGATCTAGAGGGGTCCATGTCACGGCGTAACTGCGGACGACCTTCATTATCCTCTGTCTCCGCATCCTTCAACTCCGCAAAGTCCCCCGGCGAGTACTGCCCCCCGCCTCCCTACCCATCTCCTGTAGACGGCATCCCTACGAATGGACAAGATTCTGTATTGTCTTCGCGACGGTCTACCTTAGAAGGCGCCATGGCCGCGTTAAAGGTTGGAAACACCACAGAGAGCAGCAGTGATAGTGGTAGCTCGCAAGGTTCTGTGTCAGACGCCACTGTAATTTCCGATGGAGGGTTTACCGATTACTTGTCCGATGAGTCGGAGGCAGAGTTGCAGAGGCAGGCAGAAGCGAAGGCAGCTCTAGTTGCGCAAAATCAAGCGGAAGAACAAGAATTCAAGGCTGCTAGGCAACAACTTGCCGCGGTTGGCTTACGACCGCCGAAGTCCTGGGATGATACCAATGAAGCCATTCCACGTATGCAAAGCACCGGAAATCATGCAGTGGGTTATGCACACCATTCGACGTATACACCCCCTGCATACGCACCTGCTGCCGTCGCACATTCTGCTCGTGGATGACGGCGTTGGAGTACGGGGACTCTGTCTGAGCTGCATAACTGTTTTTATTCCTATCATGCATTTGTATAAACCTTTCTATCTGCTCTGTTGTATTGGTTCCCATCGTGCAACATGATTTCATTGCCCCACCAGCGATACCGCTACTTGTACGTACTAGTTAACAGTCAACGGATGTTTGCCTGTGTTGGTGTGGTCAGAACTCAAAGCGGCGCTTCAGAAGCCTCCGCTTCCAGCCACAATCTGAAGCAGCATGAGGCCAGCTCCTGCCGCCAGCTGAGCGATACCTTAATCTCATCATTCGACATTGATCCATGAACCTAGCTCGACACTCTATAACTGCGACAAACCCTGTTCAGATATTCGACACCCAGTTTGACGCGGACTGTCAGATATTTACTACTACAACACCTGCAGGGTTTGCTGTATATCAAGCATGGCCGCTGAAGCTTATTCGCAAGAGAGGTATGTAGGTAGTTCATGCATATCTCCTCGTTGATCTCCATACGAGTAGAGTTTTCCGGGGGAACGCTCGCTGCCGTGGTCCCATGTCACACATCATCTCTGCTCTTTCTACTTGGAGGTGGCCGCAGTCCACTCTATCCTCCCAACAAGGTGATCATATGGGACGACGCGGCCGGGGAAGAGGTAGCTGAACTAGAATTCAGGGAAAGGGTGAGGGGCCTTGCTTGTAGGCGTGGATGGCTTGCTGTATCGTTCAGGAGAAGAGTTGTGGTATTCCAGGTAGGGGAGACCATCGTTCGGCGATACGAATTCGACACTTGTGATAACCCTCGAGGTGAGCTGAGCTGTCTAATTGTTTATATTGACGATTCATGGTGTGTAGGCTTGCTTGCGATAGCAACTGGAGCATATGCCACTCTCCTGGCGATCCCTGGCCGACAGATGGGTCATGTACAGCTAATACATCTACCACCTTGTTCTCCGCCCTCGCCGCTTGGACCTCCGCCATCTGTTCTACCAACTCGACCGCCACCTCCGCCATCAAAGCACCCAGTCTCAATTATTGTCGCACACACGTCCACACTGAACACTATCACCGTTCCTCCATCTGGCCAAATGCTCGCTACAACGTCATCCCGTGGCACCCTCGTTCGCATATGGGATACGACTACAGGAAAGCTATTGCGCGAGTTTAGAAGGGGATCAGATAAGGCTGAAATATATGGGGTAGCATTTCGACCCGATGAGAAAGATGTGTGTGTTTGGAGTGATAAGGGCACGGTTCATTTGTTCTCTCTCATGACTTCTGGTGCTTCGTGAGTCATTTTTATATCACCCCAAAACCAATTCAGCTGACCCCATCCGATGACGCGCAGTAATCGGCAGTCTTCTTTGTCGCCATTAGGTCAATTCGTCAAGTATTTTGATTCTGAATGGTCATATGCTCAGTATCGGATTCCTGCACGAGCCTCCCACATATCGTTATCTTCGACTTCGGCCAACCGGTCGCCTACAGCCGACGTTACCGACGAGGAGAAGTGCATGGTTGGCTGGATCGAAGCACCGTCCGATCGTTGTGAACCCGGTTGTGAACCACCAATGGAGTATCAACTTATAGCACTCACGTACAGTGGGGGTTGGTATCGGCTGTCATTACCACAGAGGACGTCCAATGTTTATTTACCTTCCGCGAGTGGAACCCCACTGTCCAGCTCTCCCCCCAAGGCACCTCCACCTTTCCGTCCACGCACGTCCAGTGTGTCATCCATCGCTAGTCGTACTGAAAAGGGAAAAGAAAGGGAGCGCGACAAGGACCGCAAGGACAACCGAGAGCTAGTCCTGCAAGAATATCGGAAGTATGGTCGGTGGGATGGTTGGGGTTAGAGTAGTATGTGCTAGTTTTGGGTAGCCATACAAGCTCGTAATACACCATCTCGACGTGAAACTCATGTAATATCCTCCGCATTATACGAGACTTTAGTGGCGGCGGATGGGGTCATTGATAGAGATAATATATAAATGACAATAACTACTAGCAGCCTCCACAAACTTACAATATCATTGCCGCAAAGCTGAGCCAACAACTTGCACTTTTACAACATACACGGACCAGGGTTTACTGATAAATTTGCATGGCTGTCCTTTCGGTCGGTACGCCTCTGGGCCCAGGGTCCTCTACTTGCGGCTACTGCGGGCCACCAGGAGAACGAAGTATAGCCGAAACCAACTTCAAGAAGGCCGCTCTTATTACTCCTCAATTATCATGCGAAGTGAGGAGCTTGTTCAAGGATACTCTTCTTTGTTCTGAACTTGAAGCGCTCTAGGTTTATCAAAAGATGATCAACCGAGGCTGGAGACGATCTGGCACGTATTGTTATGCTCCAGATCTAAGGCGCTCGTGTTGTCCTCAGTACACTATCAAGTATGTATCCACCAGCTCAACATGCTCCGCTGAAGTTTCTATCTTGATTCTACTGTAGACTTGATACGATAGCATTTAAGCCGTCTCGCAGTCAAAGAAAGCTCATCAACCGGTGAATATTCCCTGACGTGGTCTTTTGGGTAGGTTGGCGACTTTCCCGGGCACTGATGATTGCAATACAGATGGAATTATTTTGTTATACATGGTGACAAGTCTGAGACTAGCAATTCTCAGCTACAGGGTACATCCTCCACCCGTGGCAAACGTGCCAGATCAACCACAGCAGAGAAAAATACTTCCAAGCGCGCTGCTCCGACGTTTTCTCTTTCTACATCAATACACATCTCTGAGTTTAGTTTCATTCCACAAGATGAAGAGGCCCGTTATAAGTTCGAGGTAACGACACATGTCGCGTTCTGAACAAGTATTTTGACAAGTGTTTTGACAGGTGACTCTCGAACCATCAACATACTCGGAGGAGAAATACGCACTTTTTGTGGCATACCAGACTCAGATACATCATGATGAAGACAACACACGAGATGGTTTCCGACGTTTTCTCGTGAAGAGCCCGTTGATTGTATGTTCATTTGCGGGTAATCATCTCTAGTCAGTTTTGACGCCTATTCTTTCAAAGAATGAACCTATCCGGTATTCCACAAGCATTCCCGACCATCTTCCGTCGCAATATGGTTCTTTCCATCAAATGTATAGACTAGATGGAAAGCTGATCGCTATGGGCGTAATTGACATCCTGCCCGTATGCATTTCCAGTGTATATTTCATGTACGATCCAAGGCATGAGAAATTCTCTCTTGGGAAGGTCAATCAATACACTTGTTATCCTCTTTGTTCAATGATTTGAGCAGCTGCATTTCTAGCTCAGTGCTTTGCGAGAGGCTTCATTGGCCAGGGAAATGCATGACGCAGGTGCCGTTAACATGACATCACTTTACATGGGTGGGATTGTTGCTATTATTGCGTCCATCTAACGTTCACTCACCTAATTTTAGGGTTTTACATCCACTCCTGCCCAAAAATGAAGTACAAGGGCGAATATTCACCTTCGTATCTCGCTGATCCTGTACGTAATGATACTCTCGAGTTGAACAAACCCATTTCATCGTTCTGACAATGTAGGAAGAATTTACATGGTTCGCTTTACCAGATTGTATTCCACAGCTGGAGAGGTTTCACTATGCTACGTTTGCACACCCAGAACACTCGTTAGAAAGTTCAGAACAATCCGATGAACCTGAAGGTACGATTAGATGATTGTTTGGGAGTTGCTTCGCACAACACCTTTCAAAAGGTCCTCCTATACACGTCTCAGAAGAGCTGCTCGGCGAAGTCATGGTCATCTATTCCACGCAACAGGATACAATATCCGTGGCTCCTATTACTGTGAGTTGCCAATAACTTGATGACTTGGACATTGAACATTCATTCTCCTAGTTATCCCACCATTGGAATGATCAGTATACTCGGGAGGAGATTTTAAGTTGTATCGACGCGTTGGGGGACGAGTTATCGAAGGAAATTATATTTCGGTTATAGATGATCGGGTTTTATCTGTAAATCATATAAGTAGTATTATACATTATTGTCAAGCGAATGGTTTGGGTCAAAAAATGAACTTCTCCTTCAATGGCGTGAGTCTCCTACATACGTATGCTGCAAGCCAAGGACTAAATGAAGGCGCCGTAACTGTTTGACCTCCAAGCAAATAAGCGCCCACTCGGTAGTGACACTCCGAGAGATAAAAGCCAATTGCAAGATGTAAAACCTGCAGAGCGAGTCACGGTGTCACTATTTGCAACATAGTCATACGGGGCCACAAGATTTATATTCGACTCTCAACTGTGCATTCGTTAGCTTCTTATTATCCTTCTTGTGATCCTCTCATAATATCTCATTCTCTTCTCTGAGTTGAGAGGAGAACAGGATATTATGTTCCAATGACATTCTCCTACTATCACAATGCTTTGACGAGTTACAACTTGAACTTGAAATGGATATGCAACTACTCTTGAAGTTCTTACAGTGGTTGTTCTGTGATATTGCTCCGATTTGCCTTCTGCATAACCTGGGTAGAGTATAAGGTAACACTCCAGGTGGTCGGGGGAGCTGGCATACCTCACAGGTTCACTAAACCTCAAATACAGTGGTAGCTGTCATGTGCAGTCTCACCCCAATTATTTCAGACAAGGGGATTTGCATCTTGAACAAGTTGAAGTAGATGCAGAACGAAGGCAGGTGTCCTTCGGATGCCGCATTCACCGGCAATTCATTAAAGAGTGAGAGAATATGCTTAAGCGCATACCGTTGAGAAGAGCCCATTTGCCTTTGCTGCAAACATCGATATTAGAAATGCTTCCATGCTTGTATAACCGTGACCATTCAACAATATCAGCATAGCCCTGCCATGAGCTCTTCAACAAACCACTGATGAGATTATCCGAATCTTTTCTAGCGAGACGGAGCAAGTGGCAATCACTATGAGATAAAACTTACTTTAGAACAAGCATTGTGAAGAGCTGTCCAGCCGTCCGAGTCTGCATCGCAGGCATTTGCATCCGTTTTATCAGCTCGCAAGGCAGTCCGAGACTTGGAATTCCTTCGCAGTCCTCACGCCATTCAGCTATGTCTAAGTAACCTCTCATTAGCTGTGGTATGCAAAGCTGTACATTCAAAAGAGACAAGTCCCAATCAGAAGCACTTAAGCTGCCAACTGAGTAGGCCCAGAAGTATGATATTATAAGTATTACAGGGTGCTTGTCCCACTGGGTCGAAACCAAAAACGATACAGTATAAGTGACTTTATACCGTATCGTTTTTGGTTTCGACCCAGTGCTGTGGTGGTAATGAAAGGACACAGTCTGCTGTCCTCACCAATGGGATGTTGGGAGATATCATGGGCCGTGGAGTTGCCCTCCAACCTCATTTGGCTTCCTTTCACAAACAAAGTGAGAATGCTGTCACTGCTCACCAGGTGGTGGTGGGGAGCAGCGAGAGCATTCTCACTTTGTTTGAACAGCCATCTGGGGCCGCTACACAATGTTTATTCTCGAGCATCTTGACTAGTTGACGTCCGCTCCTGGCGAGCATGCCGCTCAGAACTTTGACCCCAAGCAACTGGATGTCTGGATAATGTCCGTTGCGTCTTGATCGTGTCTTAAATATCGTGGAAAGACGTTGAAGAGGGATGTGGATCGGGAGGACAGCGCCAATTCACGTGATCACGTTCGTCTGAATCATTTGTCAGGTGATCAGTAGCAGATATGACCATGCTCTCAGCCCTTTTTAAACGCTGCCTGTCTTCACCACGTAGCCGCATCGTTCAATATCCTGGCATACGTTCTAGTTCGATGTCATCCATGAGCCCATCTCTGGTCCAGATCAACGGATCCGTCAATGGCGACCGCTCGAACCTCATTCCCTTTTCCTCTCGACTTCAGGGT
>Ga0153958_1000495_pt1 | contig 10102 bp, 12 predicted proteins | sample TSFL042MetaG_FD_104719 | JGI IMG/M metagenome (GOLD analysis project Ga0153958, IMG submission 104719) | Attine ant fungus gardens microbial communities from Florida, USA - TSFL042 MetaG | ecosystem: Host-associated > Fungi > Mycelium > Unclassified | place: USA: Florida, Wekiwa Springs... | reverse complement strand
TCAATGGCCTCGTTTAAGTCCTTGCGATGAAAATCGGGATCTTGGCCGCCAATCTTGAGAGCTTCGTCCCATACAAGACTGTGTACCCCTAGTTCCGGGATAAAGTGAAACTTGACAAAGTGTCGCTCGCCTGAGGAATTCAGGAGTGTGAAGGTGTTCACCCCGAATCCTTGCATCATGCGGAATGACCGTGGAATACCACGATCAGACATGGCCCACATCACCATATGTGCCGCTATAAAAAAGGGCGTCAAATGGTACCTCGAACGACTAATTTTGACGAACATTCTGGTTGCAGACCCACAAAGTCCCAAAAGTTATTGTGAGCAGTCTGGCCTTGAGGCACTTCATCATGAGGCTCCGGTTTCACAGCGTGAACAAAGTCAGGGAACTTGATGGCGTCTTGAATGAAGAAAACGGGAATGTCATTTCCGACTATATCCCAGTTGCCTTCTTCAGTATAAAACTTGATTGCAAAGCCTCTGACATCACGGACAGTGTCCTACACGCGGAAGGAAATTGCTTTAGCCGATGATATGCGCAAGAAAGAAACCGTACGAACAGCGCTGCCACGCGAACCCTGCACAGTGCTGAAACGGATGAAGACAGGAGTCGTCCTCGAGGAATCCGTCAGGACAGGGGCGAATGTGTATTTCGAAGCGCGATCGTCAAAGACTTTGAAATAGCCATGAGCACCAGCACCACGCGCATGCACAACGCGCTCTGGAATGCGTTCGTGGTCAAAGCGGTGGATCTTCTCCCGTCCAATTTGATCCTCAAGAAGCGATGGACCATTATGACGGCCGTCTGTGATCCTAAGCCTAAATAAATTCAGAAATTCAGAAACATCAACACCATATACTCAAGGCATGCGTTCATGCCCACCAATTATCTGTGTCAGACACCTTCACCCCGTGATCCGTTGTGAGAGGGTCATTGGGTCGTGGTTCCTGTATGTCATGCAATAGGTCCCCTATTTTTCTTGTGGAGGTCATTGTTGTGAAAGCTTTTTCGACTGATTCTCCAAACGACATGACGGACTAGTGTTAAAGACAGGGAACACATCGTACCGCATTATATGTTCCTACTGATCGTGCGCCCGGCACTGCTTTAATGAGATCACTGTGGACACCAATGACGAAGACAGTGACAAGGAATGATCGGTTCACGTGACCGCGCCGAAGTCTAAAGTTGTTGCTGTTTGGCTCTTGTTCAGTGGCTCAATCACTTGGTCCAAGTATCGTTCGCACCCCTGGCAGCACGATCTGCCTTCATAAATAACGGTGATAGATTTGCATAAATAAGAATTTCCGGTTGTGTGCACATACATAACGTCGGTGGAACTACGCCGAAGATAATGTAAAGTTAAAGAGATAAAGTATTCCAACGAAATAGAGTTAGACATATATTGCCCACCAGCCCGTCGTGGACGAGGGCATGAATAAATGAGGTGGCAACTCGCGATCGCGCTCGTCGCTGGGCTCAGCATCTGCTGAACGGTACGATACGCAATACGTCGATAGCGGAAATAGCGTAGATAGAGGAATGATACGTCATCAGAAGAGCGCAGTGGACGAATCAACCATCGACTACGACGAAGCGATTGGCGAATATACTCGCCCGTGCTGTGGGTAGCACCTGCGTCAATATATGGAAATGTAGAAGAATGGTGAAACCTACGCATAGGGATTAAACAGGACAACAGGATCCGCAACTACTTCACGTCTGCGCATGAGCACTGACAAGAAGCACCAACTGTTCCTTTGCCGCAATTGTCACACCAACTCCTGCGACCGCTATCGACACCAATAGACTTCACCGCCGCAGACGGCGTGGAAGCCACGGACTCGCCACGATGGATGCTAACCAAGTGACGTCCAAGGTCGTGCTTGCGGCTGAAGGACCGCGCACACGAGCGGTGAGGGCACACGTGAGGTTTAAGACGGTTGGGGTCATGAGTAGCCATATGTGTCTTCAAATTGTAAGCACGGGCAAATGCTACAGGACAAAAGGGATCAGAAACTGGCTAGACAGTAATCCACCACACCAACCTCGGGGGCACGAAGGGCATTGGTATCTCTTGCGAGGATCCTCTTTCGACTGATCCTCAACACCCCTGAGTGACCTGGCAAGGGGCACAGGAGAGGATGATGCGGAGAGCTGCGACATGTTAGAAGGCGACACTGTTGGGTCGCCACCAGACATGTAATTGAGAAAGTAGTCTGCAGATGAGGACTTGGGTACCGCAGGAATGCGGGTTGCACCCCCGTAGTCTGAGAAGCTTGTTCGCTTAAAGGAATTATCCGTAGCAGGCGCAGTCACCGAAGGGCTGCGGGGGCTGAGAGGCAAGGTCCCAAAGGTGCTGGGGTCGACAGTCATGGGAAGGGAATTATTGGCAGACTGCGCAGCAGCATTGATCCCGTAGTCGGAACATGCGCTACCGCCGACGCGCACTCGCTGGAAATCCATCTCGAGGTCGAGAGGAAAGGAGTAATTGGTAGAGAAGGAAGGGGAGTTCGGGTAGTTATAGAGGGATTCTGAGTGAGTCGAAAGAGTGTCGTATGCAGACTCAGAGGAAACAGTGATCGTGGAAGGAGGACCACACGTTGGGGTATCGGATCTCAAAAAGGAGTAAGCGTCGTTGGAGTCTACGGTGAGGAGCTGCAGCTGGACTTCGTTGAAAGCCGCGAGGCTTGAGTCCAGTTCTAATTCGAATAGATCGGGATGGGGAGCGAGGATGTCTGAAGGCGAGTGAAATGAAGAAAAGTCAAGGCCCCCTCCCTGCTTTGTGAATTCAGAACCATAGGGCTCGAAGGCAGAATAAAAATCATCTGCCTGTGAGTCTGACATGGCAAACTTGATACTGTGACTGGTTGTATTTTACTGCGATTTTGGAATGCGAAGGAACTTGCGAAGGAGTCAGACTAGGAGTCAAAGCAAGGGGTCACCAGGTGGGCTAGAAATTGAGTCTTGCTGCGGACACGCAAGGCAACGGCCTTATAACCCATCATTACATCAGCCTCATTCACAGCACAATCACACGGCAACTATCTCGGCACACCTTTGACACATATCGCATGACACATCAGCCGTCGGAGGGCGCAACTACGTGTTCACTCGGTTCCCACTGCGCCCATGTTTCAAATCTTGACAAAGATCTTCACGACCGCATCCTGTGAAGCCTACTTCTAGGTAGTGCAAACTGGGTGTCCACCCGAAATACCAGTACTTTAGGCTTGACAAAAATGGTCATCATCATGCGCCCCCGGCCGTATTTAGCGGTTACCGCTAGAACACCTGATGAGTCCCGCGTTGACTCTTATTCCGTAGGCTGTGTTCAACCAAATCGGTAGCTCAGATCCTTTGCTACGGGAACTTGCAATGCCAAAATGCGGCACCTAAAAACAACCAGAGTCAATGTGAATAAGTCTGTCAGTTGGTTGCGACTTCAACGTGGATTTATGACAGACGTCGGAAAAAGGACCAATGTTCTAGGTAGCGGGCATTGCATTATTATGCCGGCCCACCAAGCTCGGACTACAATACATTTCATTTCCGGGATCTTGGGAACTATACAGTAGTCTAACGATACCGTCTATAATTTTAGTTTCGTTTTTAAAAAAAGGTGCTGTAGAGGGCGCGCGATGTCAAGATTGAAAGTTAGCCGAGAATGGACCCATAATCAGCAGATACACATTTGAAACAAACGTTCTGGTAAGGTTTCCTCCACTCATCAGTAAATCACTTTGCCTCTGTGGGCTCTGTACAGCTCTGTACAGAGGGGACCAAGTGTGGCCACCTATTTTTTGGTGATGGGAAAGTGTTTTACTGATGGCACCTGCTCCAAAGCAGTGGTTACAATGTAACGGTGTAACAATATTAAAACTCGAGAAAACCTTATTTCCATGGGCCATCCATACAACAGAGAAATGCACAAGAAGATGACATCGCCCGCCTAGCTCAGTCGGATAGAGCGTCAGACTCTTATGACTAGGCGATCTGAAGGCTGCGAGTTCGACCCTCGCGGTGGGCTAATGTTTTACTTTTTTTTTATTTTGTCACTATTTAATATTCATGAAGTCACATTGGAATTTCCAAGGCTAGGAAAATATCGCCAGTGCCTTGACATTTAGAAATTGTTCATTAGTACTGATGGTCTTCTGAAGACAATGGAAGAGCCGATACAACCCTAAACTCAGATCGGACTGGTGACATCTGACCTGGGAAAAAGGTCTGCATTTTTGGAATAGATGGTCGTAAACACCCGTCGTGAGTTCTTGGGGAGTAGCATCACTAATCATAATAGGTTATTGATATCATAAAGGGTCCAGTCGGGAGACGTCCAGCATCAAATATTCATCGGTATGTGCAGCAGCTGTTGAGAAATGAGTTTTACCGCTTTAAATCAGTCGAACAGTAAAACCATACCTAATCATGTACGGCACCACAGACACAGTCAAACAGACAAAGGCTGCCCACGAAAGGTATATTCCATCCCCGTAGGACACGACTATGTTCGATATAACGCCACTTGCGACATACAGGGTGTTGATACTTTGACATTTTGCAATGATAGATGTCCAGATAGCAGTGCCAATGAGGAGGAACAGCGCGGCCATGATGGACATTACGGTTGAAATAAGGAAGAGGAGTGCCTTCCTTATTACACCTCTGTAGGCAGTGTTTGAGTGTGGTGCGTATGGAATTTTGACGTATAAACCTTACGTGAGCAATGCTATGGCTGCAAATATAGTCCCGAGGAGGATGAAGTAGTATGCGACACGAGCATTGTTACCTAGGTAGCTTGAGTCTTCGAACGTTGTGTGCAAAAAGAGCGCAGAAGTATATGTTGTATAGTTCTGGAGCATGTCAGACGTGATCGCAGTATAAGGCTCGAATATGGTGCGGTTTGAGCATGTACCAGCAGAGCCGTTAACGTACGCGCAATAGGAATAGAGGCCAAACAGGTAGAGTTGTCTCAGTCCGGTTTGCTCGCCGAGCGGTAAGGTATAGTTGTCGGTATATAGACCCTGAATCGGGACATTGAAAGCTTCGGACAGGGTTTGGCTATTTGGTCATGGCATAATCAGTATAGGCCGCATCGAGATTAAAAATCACTGACTTATACCCCGTTGTGTTCACTTTTGCCTGGACAGTGCGTTCAGAAGTTTGGACTCATAGATAAAGTATGATGTCGACTTACCATTGCAATTGCATGAGGAACGGTTGAGGTATTGATTTGCCCGACCTGGAAAGGACTGATAAGATTGCAAGTGCGACTGACAACGAAAGGGCGCACATGGACGAATATCAGTAGCAAGAGTGCGACAAACCTGTGGAAAAGTTAAGTCGGCGGAAACGGGGGATGCGCAAAGGACTATGCTCACGAAAGAAAAGATGCACCTCCGATACAGTATTCACCTTTCATCTTCAGTGATAAGCAGGCAAGAGCGAGGGGGTGGTATAATGTGAACAGACTGGACCGTGACGGGAAGAAATGAGAACCGTGGCGCAGCCTGCAGTGATTTCCAGCCTGCAGGCATCCACGCGACATACATAAGAGTTTCTATTCAATTTTCCCACGAAACATTCAAGTGAATGGCCGGAAAAGGGACTCGGATGTCACCCGAATAGCAATGCTACCACAGCACTGATCTACCTTCGGCTCTGTACCACGACCTGACCGCTATATCCTAGATATCTCCAGCATGTCGAAATTGCCTCCTTGGAAGCCCACTTCTCGAAGTACGGTGGTCCAACCCCCTCACCAAAGTGAAAATCTACCTTCACTAGACGAAGTCGAGCAAGATGAAGAATCTCCGTCATCTTCACAAAGCCGTGCGAAACGTCTTGCGCTCAGGACCAAGGATTTTAGCAGGAGCATCGGTGGCAGGGCTCAGTCACCAAGTTCACCCAGATCCAGCGGAGAACATAGGCATGTGTTCAGTTTGAGCCGGAAAGGGAAGGCCAAAGAGGTGCCTGGTGAAACAGGAGGTAACATTTATGTTTCCTTTCTTCGTAGAGCCGTTAACAGTTGTTCTAGTGTCCGCCATCGCTAGTCCCCAGGGTCAGATGCCTAAAAAGGTTACTCCCAAAGGGTACCCTAACTCAGAAGATGTCCAGTCGCTTGATGCTGCACAAGACGACTCTCCCTTTATCAGACCTCGTTCACCATCACCACTCCGTAGCAGGCCTTCCTTACAGCCCTTCAGGGGGACTGGCTCTGTTGGTTTTCCCCCTCTATCGCGGGTATTCATTGACAAATCACGTGGTTTAGATGCGTGCAGGAACTCAAACTCTCATTCAAGCTCTACAAGCTCTTCCATGGGTAAGCGATCCAGATGATGTTGACCTTACTACTTCAACTCCGCTGGGAGATGATGATACCGATGAGGATTCCGAAGGTCGGGGATTTCTCTGCATTATCATCCTTATCCGACACATGATTCTGCAGTGCCCATGGCTTCCTCTATTCATGCCATTTACCGTCCTGTTGCGCGTTCGAAGAAAGCGGAAGCGGTGTTGTCATCACTGCACGATGAAGCACATGAAGGATCAGACGGAGATTTGGACGTGACTTCTCCCTCCGAAGAGGACCCTGATACCGAGGACTTTGAAGCAACTACGCCACGCCCTCCAGATGTGAAGAAGCCTGAACTCCCTGTTGCACGACCGATAGCTCACCGACCAGGTGTATCCTTGAGACGCAGGGCTTCTAGTCATGCGGGGAGTATTACTACTGTCAGAATGGGACGGAGGGTACTCTTAGCTGAGAAATTGAAGGAGATCTTCGAGTTGAATGCCATTGATGAAGTTCTAGCTGGTGAATATTTCATTCACTGATGTTATTCTTACGATATTCAATTAATTTCAGAATTGCCTTGCTGGTTGCTTCGTTCCGTTTGTAAGGGATTTTTAAAATCATTTATACACGGTTTAAATTGCCACACAGTGTTACAAGGATACATGTATCTCACAAACTCTCATTTATGCTTCTTTGCGCATATGCCCAGTCGAGAGGTAGGAAGTCTATTCAGAGACTGCAGGATCTAATACCCTATATAGGATCAAATACTCAAGTCAGGAACACTCAGCAAGAGGGGTAGCCGTACCAAGCGGTGGGCAAAACACTGGTTCATACTCAAGAATGATACACTTTCTTGGTATCCGTCCTCTTCGGTGCGTGAAACAAATTACTAAGACACCACTGTCTGATGCTTCACCAGGATCCATATTTCATAAATGGTATAATGGATCTTCGTTATGCAATTGCTTGTGAACCATTTGGGGAGAAAGAGATACGTCTCCGAACCAACCAGAAGAACCTTCTCTTGTCTACCGATTCAGTTCCCAGTCGTGAGGAGTGGGTAAAGGCCATACGGAAAGTCATCTTCAAGTCACAGAATATGGGTGACACTGTTAAGGCGGGTTAACAATCTCGAGTAGTGCCATAACATAATAACTTGCTACGTATTTTGCAGATCGCGATTCCATATTCGGCTATCCTTGACGTCGAAAAGTCATCAGCGATGGACTTCAGTGAGACTATCGAGGTCAAAGTCTTTGATAAGGAGCACCTTTCGGTGGACTCCTATTTCTTTGCCTATTTCCAGGACTTGCATGTCGCGTTAGAACTTATTCGCGATGCTGTGCGCACGCACCGTTCCTTGGTCCCGATATCACCCCTGGCGCTCTTGGATACCACCTCTACCCGCCCATCGCAACCTTCCGCCACTCACGGTATGGATCGCGCCAAGAGTCTCCCAACACCGGATACGCGTTTTGGATCGCCTTTCAGGTTATCGTCTCTTCTGAAGCCATTCCAGGACTCACTTCCTGCGTCATTGGCGCGCATGAACACTGTACCCGGAGTTCCTGAACACGCCGAAGCGACTGAGGAGTATACTCACATATCGAAGAGATCTGGTTCTTCATTGGTGCCCATCACCGCATCCTCACCCGAGTCAATATCATCTCCAGGCTCAAATAGTCACGCTACCTCCAAATCATCCCTCCCAGCTATCACTCCGACAGACCACACTTATCCTCCTTCCACGTCCGTGGGTGATCTCGATTCGAGTGCCAAGTCCACATCAAGCGCTCCATGGAACGTGGGAGTACCCTCGTGGCTCAAGGTCTCGCGTGGTCGTGGCGTTCTCCCTACTTCAGATGCGTCTATGCTTAGTTCTCTTCCAACATCTACGAATGCGAGTGGCATACGTGAGGTGTATTCTGCCCCATCAGCTGGAAAATCAGCAACTAGACAAAGTTCAGGAAGTACCCAAACTGACCTCGGATATAGTGTTCTTGAGACACCAGAAGCTATTGTCGACCTGGAGTCTACTGAGAAATTCAGGACTGCATTTGCTTTTGATGAGAGGGAAATCCTGTTAGGTTGTATGTGTATCCATACTTGCTCATGTTTTGTTCTTGAGTACTCTGTAGATTTTTCTGGATACATATTCCGTCTTCTACCAGTACCTGGCCGGCTATACGTCTCCACCAACTACTTTTGTTTCAAGTCAAGTGGCCCTCTCACTGCCAAGACTCGGGTATGCAGTTCAATATTCTTGATCTATCTCTCATTGCACACTTTCCTAGATGATTCTTCCTATTCGAGATATCCTTACCGTTGAGAAAACCAAAGGTACTCGGTTTGGCCACTACGGCCTCACAGTCATTATCAAGGGCCATGAAGAACTCTTCTTTGAGTTTGGTTTTGACGACCGCCGGCAAGCATTTGTCAGTATTTTGGAACGACAACTGGAAGAAGTTACGAAACGCCCGAATGTTGGAGATATTCCAGTCCTCAGTCAAGGGGAAAAAGATGCACTCACTTTGGAGGAGTTCGAGCCCCGTAGTTCTATGGACTCAATTTCCGTCGCTCGGTCCGAAAACATGTCGGAATCACTTCCAGCAGTGATGTTCACTTCTGCATCGTCGACTTTCCTGACATTCAAGCCGAAGGAATCTTTGCATTTTACTATCTTGACAATTGGTTCAAGAGGAGATGTACAACCTTACATCGCTCTGGCAAAGGGCCTCATGGAAGATGGTCATCGAGTGAGGATTGCAACGCATGGCGAATTTCGCGAATGGATAGAAGCCGTCAGTTGCTTGCCTTTTTTTGAGTGGAATATCATTGACGCAGCTGACAGTACGGGATCGAGTTCAGTTGTGTTGGTGGGGATCCAGCAGAACTTATGCGCATCTGTATTGAGAATGGTACATTCACTGTGGCATTCATTAAGGAAGGCTTGCTAAAGGTTCGTTGTTGTTGTATGAGGGTCCGTCTATCTTACCACCCTACCAGTTCCGTGGGTGGCTGGATGACCTTCTGAAGACATCGTGGGAAGCTTGTCAGGGCACAGACGTCCTGATTGAAAGTCCCAGCGCCATGAGCGGTTATCACATCGCAGAGGCACTCAAGATACCCTACTTTAGGGCATTCACGATGGTTTGGACACGCACTAGGGCATACCCACACGCCTTCGCTGTCCCAGAACACAAGGTTTGTGGCATATAACTGTACTAGGCGGAAGCTGATGATTTTCGCAGAAGGGAGGCGGGTATAATTATATGGTGCGATGAAATAGTCTTTGTTCATCCGTTGGACTAACAATCAAGATGGTAGTCATATGTTATGTTCGATCATGTTTTATGGCGTGCTATCTCGGGGCAAATAAACCGCTGGCGACGCAATGTCCTGCATTTAGGCAACACCAGCCTTGATCGTATGCAGCCTCACAAGATACCTTTCCTATACAACTTCAGTCCTACGGTTGTCCCCCCTCCTTTAGATTGGCCTGAGTGGATCCACGTTACTGGTATGCCCACGTGTATCCTGACTGGCCGCTGTTGATCTCAAATGACCTATCAGGATACTGGTTCCTCGACCAAGCTGAAGTTAGCGCCAAGAAGTGGATACCACCACCTGATCTCGTGGAGTTTATCAACTCAGCGCGTGAAGCTGGCAAGAAAATCGTCTATATCGGCTTTGGCAGCATAATTGTCTCGGATCCAAAGGCGATGACTCGTTGTGTAATAGAGGCTGTCCTGAAGAGCGGTGTACACGCAATTCTTTCCAAGGGCTGGTCCGATC
>Ga0153958_1000494_pt1 | contig 10104 bp, 13 predicted proteins | sample TSFL042MetaG_FD_104719 | JGI IMG/M metagenome (GOLD analysis project Ga0153958, IMG submission 104719) | Attine ant fungus gardens microbial communities from Florida, USA - TSFL042 MetaG | ecosystem: Host-associated > Fungi > Mycelium > Unclassified | place: USA: Florida, Wekiwa Springs... | reverse complement strand
TTGACAAAGTACTTGCACGATATCCTGAAGAAGTCACAGGTCCGTAAAGCCAAACCCATGTCCAGGGTAGCGACCGACCGAATAATGTCCAGTGTTTCGAGAGCTATTACAGAATGCCGACGACGCTAGAGCCACGGAGGTCAAAATAGAGTTTCAGACAAGTGAATACGCCAAACAATTAGATGGGGCAAAGGGCAAGGTGAATGGGATCAATGGAGCGATCCCAGACTTGAACACTGCGATAGTAAGCTTCAGATAATACTGCCTTTGAAATTAGCGCTTAGCTCCTCGACAGTTGTCTAAATGGATTGTTCATAATAATGGCGACTATTTTGGAACCAAGGATTGGGACCGGCTGACGAAGATTGGTACGCTGCATTCTTATCTATTGCGTCAAATCTTTCATGCTCATTGTTACCAGCGGATGGCAATCCTGACGAACAGAAAATCGGAGCCTTTGGCGTTGGTCCGTAGAATCTTTTTCCATCTTTTACTTTTAATTAGCTAATGAAATTACAGGATTCTACAGTGTTTTCAGTATGACGGATAACCCAGTGGTCAAGTCTGGAGGTAGGCACCAAGTTCTTTCTTCGCACTAGATCGAGCAAGTCAAACGTACATTCAATAGGCAACAGTCTATCAATATTCTTCGAAGGCGATCAGGTATACTATGAAATTCAATATCAATTTCGCTAGTAATCTCACACTCCTCCAGCTGTTTACCTCGGACGACACCTGCCTACAAAATGAGTGGACTTCGATTGAAATGGAATTGAAGGAAGATATGCGAGGTCCGGTTCCTAAACCATTCGATTTAGCCCGATTTTTGGCAGCTACCATGACATTTATGTCGTGTCTGAAGACTACCTGTGTTTTCTTTGATGGTAAAATGTTCTTGAAGACTGCCAAGACCAGAGGAGTATCCAGTAGTATTCCTCTTCCTTCCGATATGATACATACCAGCAAGGGAGGGACGATGAATATTAGGGCTGTCTCAGTAGCCAGTGAGTGATATGGTGCATTTTCGTAACGTGGAGCATGCTAAATTTGACCTCGCAGACCAAGACATTACTGTCGAGATAACGGACTGGGCTGTTGCTGCTGGAACGAACACATGTTCTGGACAACGTTCTGACATGGAAAAGCAGTCGAGTAGTTTCGTGAAACGCAAAATATTTTGGGGTAACTCTAAAAAGAACGAAAAGAACGAAGCCCACAAAGTGACATCTCCGTCTCGATCGTCGACCTACGAGCAGCGGCCATGGTCGACTCATACCGCCAGATATGCAGTCTATCAAGCTGAAGTGATGATTACACTGAGCGACGACCTTCATAAGGGCTTAAAAGCTATGACAAAGAAGGATCCTCCTTCTCACTTTGACTTTGAGATGGTCTACGTGAGCCTTCTTGGCGGTTTGTCGCTGATCCCGCACTCATGACCAACGCAGTTCTCCAAAGAACAACATGATGCAAGGGCAGTAGAAGAGAGAGGCGATCCATTGGGAAGTGTATTTAGGGGACCACAAGGTCTGTTTCCCCAGCTAGATGGGTAGGAGTGCTTTTCGCTGTTCCCGCAGTCACCGTCATGTTGCTTCTATAGGGATAGCGAATACATGTCCCGAGTCTTCATCGTGAGCTTCACGTTGTATTTGATGGTCAACTCGTTGATAAATTTACAGGGTCAAAGTACAGCTCAAACATCTGGTATTGGCGGACATCTGTCAGGCAGATTCATACCCACTGTTGAACGAGGATCTATTGATTTATCGTGAGCTCAAATGTTCTTTCAGCAGACGCCATCTCACGATTGCTCAGAAATGGCCACATCGCGAGTTCGTCCGACTTTTGGAGGCTATACTACGGGATATGCTGATATTCCTCACAGGGTGGAACGAAGAACTTCTTTATGTTGGCGGATTCCTCGCTAGGCTTGTTTACGAGAAAGAGATAAACATGATATGGAGCGCTTGGCCAAAGGATGTCCCGACAAACAGTCCGGCAGCGTCATCTTTCAAAGAAAAGGCATCATACGCCATGCGCTACTTCACGTTCCATCCATCCACTCCAGATGCCAAAGTCTCGAGAATATTGCGAGATGCATTTTTCGGTTGTTCTCGCAGCGACCGTTTCCCGATCATGTCGAACTCTGGTATTCGCTACACTAAAGACGTTCGACAGCCCGACCAAGAGTTCAGCTCGTTTATGAAAAGAATGCCTGTACTTCTTCCGACGTCACCTGGTGACCCACATAGCTTGATTGACTCCCTCCCAGAAGCATACCAGGTCCGGTCGTACACATTCAGAGACGTGGTGAACGAACTCAAAGGAAGAACCTTACAAGACGACGAGTTGACAGGTTTACTGCGGTGGTGGGTCAGCGTATATGAGGAAGTACCGAATCGTGACATAGTCCTAGCCGAGTTGACGGACGCCGCCAAGTTTCATATTGGAAATCCCAAGCATGAGGTGGCACTTAGCACCATCTCCAAGTTCGTCGACTCCAATGTTTGGGTCCCCTGGCTCCAGTCGGACGACGCCCTCCCCCCAGATACCATTCCATTATTGTTCACCAGGGCTCTCGAGGGGAAAAAAATTCCTTTAGCCCTTGGTTGGGAGCCAATGACAGTCGTGGACTGGCTGAGTCATCTGATAAGCTCTGAAGCCCATTCGGCTCATAACATCCGTACAAACTCTTCCTACTCCAACAGGGTACTGGGGATATTGGGGAATATCTGGGACAATCTGTCAGGTGACCTGAAATCTGATGCAAAGGAGCTTATGGAGGATGTCGCATGGATTGCAACAGATAAGGGGCTCCGGCGGGCTAGTGATTCGTATTTCCATGAAGCGGATATCTTCAACGACTTGCCTGTCGTTTCTGCCAACCTATTTGATCGCCAGACACCGATTGTACTCGCTGAGTTTGGAGTCAAGAAGCGTCTTGATTTTGACGAACTCTTTACCAAGTGCGTTAACTTGTTAGGAATTCAATTTTACTGTTGTTGATAACTTTGTAGGGCGGAGGAAATTCGCAATTGGTCGGCAGAGAAGATGATTAGATATCTCAAGAGTGACCCAGACACCGAGGATAGGCTGGAAGATATCCAGAGTCGAGCCGTATTTCCTTGTGAAAATGGTGAGAAACACCGGATCACTGACTTGTACCTTCCACACCAAGATATTCGCGAGCTGGGTTTGCCCATCCTCCAATGGCCCAATCGAATTGATAGTGACGATGGTATATTTTCCCAGGGTGCTTTCCCCTCATCCGTAGCTAACTCATTCCAGAACAAATGTTGACCGGGCTAGGATTCCTGCTGCATCCACCTCTGGACAAGCTCATTGAGATTGCTGGATCGGATGACCTGAAAATTCGGCGCGCTGCTTTCACGTACCTTTCAAAGAAGTTCGATGAACTCTACGATACGGAGTATGATCCTTCAAAATATGAGGGAATGCCCTTTGTCCCAGCCATGAAGGATGGTAAAGAATGCGTAGGCGCTCATGAGGATGTAAGATCTCGTCGCTATTACATTGTAATCTTTGCAGCTGAAGCAGAACACGCACTAAGGTCTATTCCGATCATTCATGGGCAATGATGGGGTTCCGGACAGTCCATCTTTCAGTCGATAGGAAGACCATTGGCAGACTGAGGTTGCGAGAGGCTCCATCGGCAAACCAAGTGATTCAGATTTTTGAGGACAGTCCCCCCAAGGATTCTGACACAGCAATTCAATGGTTCGCATTTCTTGCAACGAAACAAGGTTAGACAGTCCATGTTGGTTATCTCGGTTTCTAAACTGTGCCTTATTCATGCAGTCCTTTCTCCTGGGGATCTTCAGGAAGTTGCCAAGATACCCATCGTCCCCGTCAAAGACCTCGCACCTCAAGACGATTCGGTGGAGGACAGCTTTCATATGGTACCACCTCGAGAGTGCTTCTTTGGTGGTAACCAGTACCCCGAAGAGCACCTTTACCGGCGGGTATTTACCTTCGTCGATTTTGGTGACCGTGCCAACGGGTTTCTGAAAGCGTGTGGTGTCAAAGCCAAGCCAGATGGTTCTGACATTGTTAACATAATCATAAAGAATCCTTATGATTTCTTGGATAAGACCAATGTCAATGGAGAAGAGGGTCCTGAGAAGTACATGAATTTTCAGTGGTATCATGCATGTGCTAATTATCAATGCAGGTATCTTGCTGAACTTCGTTCAGTCGCCGCTGGGTATGAGGGAATGGCTGAAGATGATAAGAGAAGTATGAGGCATGCTCCGATATTCGTCGGCTACCACGTCTCAGGGTCCCCCAATGACGACCAGTTGGCCCCTGTCAAGGACGAATTCCAACTCGTTAGAGCATCTGAAATTCTAATCGCTGACGACATGGAGAACCGCCGGATCTTTGGAGGCTTCGTCTGGCTGGCTCCCCAAGATGAGTTGCTCGAAAGTGCATACCCTTATTCTTATTTGAAATATTGGTGTCGCTAACCCTATCGCAGAGCTCTACGAGTCAGTGGGATCCAAGTATTTGAGTAATCATATCAAATACAATGTGATACCCAGCAAAGAAACTGGTAGGAACAACTGGCCTTCCTGTGAGAAGGTTCAGAAGGCGATTTTGGAAAAGTTGCCGATTTTCCTGCATGATTTCGACAAGCAACGTCTGAGGGATCCTTCGGCACATTATGGTTGGGAAGAAGAATCACGATTTCTTGTGAGAGGCTGCAGAGATCTCAAAGTCGAGAAGAAACTTGACTCTGACTACTGCATCACTCCTGGGCGTCGTAACAATAACTTTGAATGCCATGTATCCGCCGAGATCACCACAGAGGCAAACTCTCCTGTTACCCTGTGGCTTAAGAAAGCGGACCAGGTTGATATGTATGAGTAAGTCAAGTTGTGTTTCCTCATAGCTATCATTCTGATTTGTCTTTCTTTAGCGTTGCTGTAGCGCTTTGCCGCCTGCTGTTCAAGACTCACAAGAAACACGATGTTCTTAGTCTGATGACCATTTTGGAGACGGACAAGGAAGTGCTAAGGCGACGAGGCTATGACGGTAATCGCTCGTGACCCTTTTCCTGTTATCCTTTCTCACTTGTGGCAGTGGACATGATCAAGGAAGCCCATAAGAAGGCTGTTCTTGAAGACAAGAAGATCCAAAAACGTATGCAATATCTATTCGAGTAATTTGCCTGGCGTCTTTAACAACTCCACCAACTCTGCAGAACGCCAAGAGGAAGCACGGAAGAGGCAGTCAGAACAGCATAACGATGTATATGGTGGCCGTGGCGGGTTCCGGTTCAAGTTCTTGGACTTTTTCAGGTGGCAGACGAAGAGATCTAAAACTGCCGGTAAAGTCGACCCCAAAGACATTAGTATGTCTTATGTGATACATTCAAGCCCCCCGCAAGCTAATTTCATGCAGATGAGTCGATTGATAAAATCTTACAGCAACTTAGCGAAGGAGAGGCTACACCAGAAGAACAGGAGATTCGGAACCGAGAGCACAGCGGTGCGAGCAAGAAGGCGAAGAATGTCGACTACTGTTTCGAGCAAAAGAGCACTGATCTTGAGCTAGTCGGTACGTGGGACTCTGTTACCAGTCGTGGATCGATGGCTAAATGACTCTCAGATGTGCAAGGCGCCGCTGGTTTTACCAAGGTTTGGAGACAGAGTAAGTTTCACGATTGTCAGCATCACCAGCGAATAACATGGTCGTAGAAACTGCGCGCGAGAACATTCCGTCCGCCTCCCTAGTCGACTTTGCAAATATAGTTCATGGTCTCTGCGGCGTCTTCAACCTGAGCAATGTGGATAACAACTTATTCAACATCTTTTGGCATCCAGAGGACCCTGAATTAATGGGATTCAACCGCAACCGACTCATATTCTTGAATCTTGCACACTATACCATGAAACGTAGGTGAAACTTGATACTGCCGGTCGAAAGCCTTAACATGTATCGCGCATAGATGAGCGCTGGCCACCCGGCATAGCATACATTGAGTGGTAAGCAAACATAAATGGTCACTGGTTATAATAGTTGCTTAGCGACCCTTCCCCTGCAGGTACTACATCATTGCGCACGAAATCGCTCACAACAAAACGCCTTTCCATGACGAACACCACGAGTTGTTAATGTCAGGATTGAGTTCTCGTTTCTTGCCGCATTTACACAACGTGGAAGGCGTCCGCGAGTATTTCAAATGTGCAACGTAGTGTTCGCAATGTGCATCAGGCTTGGTACTGGGATTCTCGGGACAATCTTTTGGGCTGCATCATGACTATCTATCTCTCTTTATCTACTAGTACATATGTGCAATCGTATAACTACCGTTTCCACCTAGAATAAAGACTAGCAAGTCCTTCCTACAAAGCCAATTGTTGCATAGCCTCAGGCAGCCATTCCAAACGACAAAGAGGCACTGCCACAGTACTTTGCCACTGTGACACGCGGAACTGGACCACCAAATTCAACCGTGAAACCACCAACAACTCGGAGACGCTTACCGATTCAGAGTTACTACAGAGCGTATGATCATTTCTAGGATATTGGATGAGCTTGATAGCCCACCATTTTCATGGCACACTGGATAGCCAGAACTTCCGTGGCGCACGCCCACTTAATTTGGCACTAAGCGCTAAGCGCTCAAACGGTGTAGGTTCGACTCATCATGATCCTGTGCCATATACAAATAGTACAACTGCTGTAGCACTTCTCAACATTATTCCATCCTGTGCTTTGTCTCGACGCCTTCACATATGGTTCGACAACATTCCAACTATCAAGGCCGTCTTCCAATGTGTGAGGTGAGCTAGTCTCAGTATTCAAGCATTATTGGGACTCATTTCAAGTTGACGCTCGTTCCAGGCAGTACAAGTAGAGGTCAATCAGCGGGCGCTCATCGATAAAATCCTTTCCCGCTATCCAGAGAAGTTCACAGGTACATTGAATGCTACCTTGACTCACTCAATACGAGTACTAACTGTAGCAAAGTCTTCCGAGAATTGTTGCAGAACGCAGATGATGCTGGAGCCAAAAACTTTGTTATTGACTTTCAGACATTACGCCATGCTAGTGTATGTACGAATAATGAGACCAAACTAGACCTCGATTCGGTGAAGGTGTGTGATGGACAGAAGTCGTCTGAAAAATACTCACATTTTCATCTAACAAGGTCTCCAAATGGCTGGTGAAGAATGACGGTGCTCCATTTGAAAAAGATGACTGGAGTCGCCTGACGAAAATTGGTTTGCGAATATTTTTGTTTACCTGCTGAGTACTGAACCTTTCATCTAGCCGATGGAAATCCAGACGAACAAAAGATCGGTGCATTTGGAGTCGGTATGCGCACACATAATCTTATCATCCCACTGATTTCTAATGGAAAAGTCAGGTTTCTACAGTGTATTCAGCGTCACGGATCAACCAATTGTTAAATCGGATGGTACGCGGTGCCTGATTAAACCTACATGGCACTCATCCACGCTAAAGGAAAAATGATGACCGTGTTTTATGAACAGGGTGGAGACCGGGTACGTTCATCCGTAGACAACCATTCTCATTCGAGGTTTCTAATGTGTTTGTAGCTTTTTGGGAAGACGGAGAAATGTAGCAATGACAATTGGACAGTGATCGACCTAAAGCTCAAGCAGGAGTCGGCCATTCCGTGGACTTTTGAACTCACTAGATTCCTAGTGACATCCATGACTTTCCTTTCGAATATTCAACACGTCACGATCTCACTAGACGACGCACCACTGTCTACTATCGCAAAATCTCGATGCAAACCTGACCAGCCAATACCCGTTCCATATCACATGATCAAAATGAGCCCGGAGAGCACCATGTCCATCAACTCCGTCAGCTTCATGTGTTAGTGTCATTGTATCTTTTCAATTAGAACTAGCGGCTCTGACAGTCTTAACAGCGCAGGAGGTTAAGGTTACATTTGTTGAAACCCCAGTTGTCGGAGCTGTCAAGAGGCCCGTTGACCGAGTGTCTTTTGGTGGGAATGAACGGCTCACAGAATCGCTTGCTTTTTTTGCCAAGAACGAAGAGAAACTAATGTCGAAAAAAGTTGCCGCGCCAAGATATACAGGTACTGCTTCTGAAATTCCAAGCCTCAAAGCTGGCGCCGAATTTTCGGCGAAATGTTACCTTTACGCTGCCAATGTCATCGTATTAGCAAAAAGAGAACTGAAGGAGGGTCTAGAACATGCGACGAAGAAAAAGCTTCCCAAAGAGTTTCCATTTCAGATGGTTTTCGTAAGTACATACCGCAAGTTCCCAACGTAGCCTTATGCCAGTGTTTAACTTGAACACATAGTTCAATGAGGAGGAGTATGACAAGCAGACACAAGCAGACAATAATTCAAAGTTTGGAAATGTCTTCCGCGGGCCTCAAGGACTTTGTCCGTCAATGCAAGAGTAGGTCAAGATACTCTTTTTGGAACTCTTCTTACTTTTGCCTGTGACAGAGAAAATGCGGCTCGAATTTTCATAGTCGGTAATCATGGGTTGCGCTATTCCACATTATCTCATTTACATGGCAGGGACAAAGCACGGCTCAAACGACAGGCATAGCTTGTCATATGTCTGGTCATTTCATCCCAACTGTGGAGCGTGGCTCAATTGATCTCGCGTGAGTCTTTTACGATATTCAGAGGTAATGTTATTGATCTATTATTACCTCGTAGCAATGGTCACGTTGCGAGTACGTAGTGGATTGATTCTACTATGTAGCTTGTCTCTCTTAACCACATCATACAGAATGGAACAAGGAACTCCTTTATGTCGGAGGCTTTCTAGCGAGAATGGCCTATGACTCCGAAATGAACAAATTGCACAATGCGTGGTCTACTCTGGAGAAGACAGGCGCTGCCAGTGGGAAACTGGCATTGTATACGATCAAGTCCTTCACCTTTCATCCCTCCACGCCTGATCCGAAGGTGTCGGATATTATCAAGAGTGCTTTCTTCGATTGCTCGAAAACAAGCGATTTCCAAATGATCTCGAATCAAGGCATACGGCATACGAAGGACATTCGCCATTACCATACTGACTTCGCCCCCTTTATGCAAGGAACCCCAGTACTCCCCGACGCAATCCGTGACGAAATATTGTCCATGATTGAATCCCTTCCCGAAAAGCTCCGGGTCAGGAAATATGCATTCGGAGACGTCGTAAATGAACTGAAGTCACGCTGCCTGACTGAATCGGAAATGATGGCATGCTTGCGTTGGTGGACAAATACCTTTGGAAGCCGGGGTCCCTTGAACGATCAGCACAGAAAGTATCGGGATGAACTGTTGAACGCTGGTAGGGCTGTCTCCGGGAGAAAGGAGATCGAACTGAGGGTCATTCGAAAATTTGTTGATGGACGAACGCTGAAGGTTCTCGATCGCGAAGACCCTCTGCCAGAAGATACGATACCTCCGGCTCTCATTGAAGGTTTTGTTGATTCCTCCAGAATACATGATGCTCTTGGATGGCAAGAGATGCCGATTGCACATTGGCTTCGACACGTGAGGGATAGTCCACCGGACAATGCACATGATATCACACGGTCACCCACTTTCGCATCTCATGTGCTCACTGTCCTCGGGACCCTTTGGAAAAGCCTGCCAGATGATTTCGAAATCCAGGACATTTTGGAGGATGTTGCTTGTATACCTACAGGTTCTCCGGCTGGACCTTCCATGCATAGGCCCAAGGAAGCATATTTCCCCGAGGCCGATGTTTTTCGTGACCTACCCGTTGTCAGACAAGACATCGTTTCGGACCGTACGATGAATGTGCTGGAATATCTGGGAGTGCAAAAACGGTGCGACATCGATACACTCATATCAAAGTCAGTCATTAGCAGTACTTGTGATCATCCTTGCTGAGTTTCTTCGCAGGGCGTCGAATGGCAATAGATGGAATGCCATGGACCTAGCGAGATACCTTAGTATGGTATCTGTGGAACATGCGGGTCGCGTCATGGCGCTAAAAATATTCCCTTGCAATGATGGTGTAAGGCGCCATATACGACAGGTCTTCGCATCCACAGAGATAAACCGGGAACTCGGGTTACATGTGGTGAATTGCGATAGCTGGGAT
>Ga0153958_1000493_pt1 | contig 10105 bp, 13 predicted proteins | sample TSFL042MetaG_FD_104719 | JGI IMG/M metagenome (GOLD analysis project Ga0153958, IMG submission 104719) | Attine ant fungus gardens microbial communities from Florida, USA - TSFL042 MetaG | ecosystem: Host-associated > Fungi > Mycelium > Unclassified | place: USA: Florida, Wekiwa Springs... | reverse complement strand
TTAAATACGGGTCACGTAGTAGTAAGTTAGGTCCGCTTGATGATTTGAGCCCAGTACGTTGTGATAATTAAAGCTATTAATAGTTCTGGAGCAGCCACAGGTTGATGGAGTCCAGCTCCAGTGATATCAGTCAAGTACGTCGTACTCCATTCTGGCACCCAGGTTCAAAATACATTGTGACGTCACCCTGTATATGTCTTGACACTTAAGTACGAGACTCAAAATTCGCGTCTAGCTCACTTGAAACCTACGCTTCATTGAACTCCCATTATGTTGAACTCGCCAAACGATACCGACATCGCTGCCTTGAACACCACCCGTCCACAGCATCAACTTCACAGCTCTTCTCAGCCACTACCTGGTTCTGATTCGCGCGCCGCTGCACAAACTCAGGACTACTCACCCGCAAATATTGAGCGGATGCCTTCTTCTGTCATCCATGGCAATACGGAGTCTGTGTCGAGCCGTGAAAACTTGGATGACACCGACTCTGCTCCCGTCACACAGCCTACTGGGGGCACAGGATCTGAAGCTAGTGTTACCCGTTCAGACTCGCCACAGAGCGCCAGCGCTCGCGGTAACACTGCATTCACAAGTGACCGCCCGCTCGATGTTCAACCTACATCAGAAGGTACTAGTTCATGTCCTCGCATTGTGAGATGTAAATTAACATACTTGCAGGTGGAGTAGCGGTTGGTGGGCAGCCCAACTTACCGGAAGGTCATGCTGGGTTGGGTGACAAGGTTGTCGGGAAAGCGCAGAAGGTAGTTTGCGCCATTGAATGCCAAAGTGGTCGACTAATTTCCTCCATAGATCGTTGGCAAGTATACCAAGAACGAGGAATTGCATGAAAAAGGCGAGTTGAGAGAAACGGGCGGGAAAGCGGCTGTCTTGGGAGATGCAAGAGCCGCTCATGATTGAGCGAAGTAGCACATATATATGTGACTCTGACTCGGACAGATGGACTTGCACAGTAGTTATAATCGTGGTCTTTCTGACTACCGGCCTGTATCGTTCTTAGTCGCACCAGATCTTGTGATCCGACTGCTACGCGAGCGGGTGTGTGCCATATTAGACTTCTTGGTAGGATGACTCCTGAGCCACGAATGAATGTCATCAGTTGGTATGTGAAAATGGTCCGTCCTGCATGAGGGAAAGTCAACCAGAGTTTCATCCATGATCCGACATGCGCTGCAAGGAGGGGGTAAATTGACTGGAAGTATTCCACCCTATGATACCTGGTGTACACCACGATCGGTCGGCGTCGCAGCGCCCGAGATGATTCCAAATCATTGACACTCACTGCAATTGACTGTGCCTCAACGCAAGTATGTAACATTCAACTGCCCTTGATGACTCTTCGTGCTCATAGAAACCTGTAAAGTCTATGTTCAATGTTTAAATTGTACCACGATTGGCATATCCCTCTCATATGCTTCATACAAGAGCGCATGAGCTCTTTGAACTGGACTCGATCTGACGGTTTCTTTTACATCCTTGACTCGTCCGCCACGCGTGCCAGTCCAGTCACTGGTAGTGTTCATGATGTGGCTGAGCTGAGTATTCGCGGACTCCCAAGGAGTCAGGTAGCGTTTGTGGAAAGAGTTATCATAAGTCAGAGTTAGAAGACTCACTCCTTAGTTTTGACCTCGTCCGTTCCCCAGTGCCCACTGCAATCTCATATCAGTCAAGGCTACTTCGCTACTCCCAGAACTGGCACGTCTGACCGAGTTTTAGAAGTAACGTTGACAGGTAGCAGTATAAACGGGCAAGTTCCGGATGACTAAAATATACCAATACGGTAGCGTCCATTTATTCTCGTCCATGCGGTATCTCTAACTTGTTCTGGCAAACAAGCCTATTTTGTTGTTGATACTCTACTGGCGCACACAAACAACCCCGGTACAAGCCTGCACTAAACGCGAACGAGCAATTAGGGCCCGACATTGATGGAGAAGACATCGGCTTAGACTCGGATGACCCTGGATGACCGTGACCAGTTCATCTTCGCGCTCCTTCGATATCTACGATCTCGCTGGTTCTCGTCAATTCTTCACCCCGAGCTGTGGAGGTTTCCATCCCTTAATCTAGTATGAACATGAAGGGAAAGCAGGGCTTGATACCACAGGCACTTCTAAAATCGACGCTATCTCTTATTTCCACTTATCCCCATCTCCAATACCCATCCATGCCATCTGTTACAAATGGAAGAGTGATGCTCACTGTACGCTATCTTTTCAAATTTCACTTCTCGAGCATTTCCGCCACTGTTTTTCGGAGTGTATGGGCGACTCCCAAATATATTAGGTGGACAATGATGATTCTACAGAGAAAACGAACTCAACAAGCAGGCACCATCTCAGGACTAAGTCGCCCACAGCCAAAGTCTCGCATCGCTTCTCTCTCCCAAGTGGATCCCTGAAGAAAAACCATAGTCTCCCTCGCTTGGTTGCAAGACAAGTAACGGCACCGCTGAGCTGTGGGGGGATGGCGTGAGTGCAGAAGGAGGCACCATTGAGACATTTCTCTGGTCGTCAGAAAGACCCCATCAGCGTGCAGCGGAAGTACCTATTTGAAAGGAAAATATCCTACTCCGCCTCCTTGCGAACTACGGCACGGAAGGCATTGTTGGTATTGTAAGCCTAGTGGAAATCGATGGAAATCTGTGACTATATCTCACAGACGCACTGAATAAAGTTCAAAGTTCAAGGTTTAGTGGCATGATCTGTTACATCGCTTGCGAAGGCTGTTCGTGATCGATTGGTCGCCTCATGTTAAGAATGATAAGGGTACATTCCTTAGCTATGTGATGAACAACGACATGCTTGACCGTGATTTTGGTCACCAAGATTGATACGTCTTAATCCTGTTCTCCTTGCCGCTGTTCTGTTGAGCCCCTGCGGCTAGAACGTTCGATCGGTCGCTGGAGCTGTCACTAGCACAGGGACCTCCTTCAGTTCTCCTCATCATGCTTGTTTGCAGTCACTTTTAATGTCCTCGACTGGAGGTACTATAGCGTAGGCAGTAGTTGGAAAAATGTGAAAGCACTTTCTGGTCCACTATTTTTAGTTCCAAATTCGCTGTTGTGGGTTCCATGCCTGTGGCGGGACTTATACGCTGATGAAGCGCCGGATATCCTGACCTTGTTTGTCCCCTGGGATGTCATTCTTATGGGGAAAGTATACCATCTCAGCTGGTTTGCGGCTATTTGGAGTGTCGATGAAAAGATGGCAAACGCGATATCTAGATATGTCACAGTGGCGGTATCGCAGAGCTGAGGAGAGGGTCGTCGCTGCCATATATGATGTTGAGAAACGATCATAACATCAGCACACGTCTGTGATATCCGGGGTCACACTTGACTCTTTTTTACTCAGTCGTTCTTCCTTTTTGACTGAGGTGTGTTGGAACAGCAAGTCAATGAGCAGTTGCTTGTCCTTCATAGCACCCTCCTCGTTCATAGTCCATTCCGTGTCCAATTGGCTAATATTTTAACAACCCAACTTCACATCCTATCGTCACGAGTGGTCGCCTTGAACAGAAAGACTATCCGTCGAACAACTCATTGACAAGCGATCTTCTTCGTCAGACGTTGTCTTTGCAAAACAGACATCTATCATGCCCGCACGGCGGAGATTGGCGTCCGTTGGGTGCTCTATATCTTGTAGGACTTCAAAGACGGGGGCCGAGTGATGGCCCAACCACAAGAGCTGCAGTGTACCCGTATTGGGAATGACAGCCTGTGTTCTATGAGAGGTATTAAATGCTCTTGTCATGTGTAGAGCCAATCCCAGCATAATTGCCGATGCGGCTACCGCAAACAACAACTAATAGTTGTGGTTTAGTTAGATTTACATTGATCCCATGATAAACTCACTGGGAAAAGGTTGATCTGCAACATGTGTTTCAAATTGTCAGTCAAATGAAGAAGAGATTCGGTGCAGCTCAAACTGACATTGAGACGTAGTGCAATTACATCCAGTTGGGCATCAGCTGTCCCATTGCCGATATCGATTCCTTCATTAGATGAGCCAATTCTCCCTGCTGCATGTATGCAGAAGGAGTAAGAACAGCGGAAATCCTGACGGGACATTACTTACCAATCCATATTAGTTGTGCAGCTGCATGTGCAATGGCGGACTCCAGTTTATCTGGCGTCAGAACAAAAGTAGACACGGTTGGAGGAAGGAAGTTGGAGAATTGCGAGAATTGAGCCCTGAAATCTATGCCTATCAATTCCATGATATACCTGTCAAACAAAGGTTAGCGTGTTAATGTGAAAATGAACATAGGCCATAACTCATCCACAAATGAAATTGTGCTTGTGTTTCCAGTGGCATCAGTAAAATAAAACCCACTACCCCATGAAGATGTCAAAGCCTCCTGACAGAGCTTGCATAGGGAATGCATCATTGAACTTTACAACCCTCAATCATAGGTGCTGTTAAACAGACCTGACATTGTGGAGCATATGATGAGTCGAATGTTGACTGGGATATTTCCCATTGCGTAGAAGGTTGTGACATTAATGCAGGGCTCAACAAACTATTGGTTTGCATGTCAAGAAGTGCTCTTGCAGTTGTGGCTGAGAATGAACATTGCGCAAAATAGACTGAGATGTTGTATGGGATGGACTCGGACATATCCATCACTGTAAAAAAGTTATTATTATGATTGGAGCCTAAGTACATAAAGTCAACGCACTATCAGGACCTGCATATTCCCAAGTCATTGGTACAGACACCCCTTGATATACTGAAGCATTGACATCCAATGATGTAGAGATCATGACTCGGAGGAAGATGTTAGACTGAACACTGGCAGATGAGTTCGAGTCGGGGGGAAGTACTTGTATTAGGCCTGGCCCTAGAAATATTTGTAAATATTTCAGGGAAGAAATTTGAAGCTTACAACATACAAGGAGTGGCTAGTAATGAGAGATTTATTGCAGAACTCATATCATCTGTGATATTGGTATTTGGAAGCAGTGTACAGTGTGAGGTTATCGTAGTTGCATTGACAGTTGCGGTACCTGCTGCAGCACCCGTTTGTGGGGTGTCATATACCGTAGTATTAGATATCCCTGCAGAGATCAGTCCAGGTAGTCGATTGACGACTGGTAAAGATGTGGTGATTTCTTCCCAGTTCACGTTTGAGGAGTTAATTTGATTATCCGTCCATCCTAGCGCTGTCGCCACAGAGGTCGACATGGTGGTATCAAATGATTGCAATTGTAGGATAGTGGAAGATGTGACATGCAGCACAGAAATGCATGCAAGGTAAACTGCCACCGAAGAAGTTGTCCACCATGAAGCAGGGATGTCCGTTTGCTGCCAGACGCTGCTAAGTGCAGAGCCTAGGCCTGACCATGCACCAGATATGTCGTGAATTGAAGTTAATTTGAGACGGCGTACAAGGGTTTTTGAAATTGCAAGCCGTTGGGTGAGGAAGACTAGGATAGCAGTGTAGATCTAAGATCTTGTATTTTATAACACTAAGACAATATTAACACTGGACACGTACAGTATAAAATCCTTGTAGAGAAACACTCAGCACTGCACGCCAAAAATCATCATTTGTGGACGTGAATGAGAGGGTCATGCGGTGTTCCCAGTGAAAAAATGAAGAGACCATAAGGACAACGTGTATCAGGACCAACATTCCATGTAGCATGTAACATGTTCGTGGATAATCCGTGAATGATCCATCATTTGCATGTTCTGGAGACTTGTCAAAGTGAGCCTTCGAGGAAGCTAGGGAGTCATAGTAGTTGATTGTATGCAACGATCAGAAACAGCAGCTAGCATACCGAACAAAGTCCTTGCCCTCTGGATAAAGGGTTTGTTGCTACCTGTGATCGAGACAAACCACTTTCTGAATGGACAGTGATAACATTACCGGCGATGGGAGATGGTGCGGCAGTATTATAACTGGAATTAAGAATTGACCTCTATATGAATTGCAGTCTCACCGTAGTACTAAGAACAACCTGGTGACTTTGGAGGAGGCATGAGTGGTCTGTCCATCACGTTTATAGCATGTGCGGAGTCGGATAGTCAGTAGAACAAGAAGGATCACACCACTAATTGCCGCGCCAACGATAATATCAACGGTAGTGGTATTGATGACCGGTGAAGCACTTTGACTTGGTGCTTGTGAGGGAGAAGACGCAGTTGGTGAGGATGAGTTTCCCACGAGGCATGAGGTATCGGTCGAATTTGCGACTATATCAAGGTTACTCACACCACCTTGTCTGCCCTGCGAGTCTGTCATAAAAAAAAGGAGAGGCGTCCTTGCCTCGACATTCGCAATCCAAGTATAACTAGTGCTCAGGGAGCGAAGTATGATTAACCTCTGTCCGGGAATCACCACCTTTGAGAAAATAAACACATCGCTAAGATATAATTGGTAGTGATCTGACCGTAATAGTAACAGGTAGGACTGCGCGGGAATAGCCCGTAAAAAGAAACTCACTATGTTAATAGTAGTCAGTGCGACAGAAAGGAGGTCTTCCACTCACCTGCATTGCTTGAGCTGTGAGGGTAACTCGAAGTAGAAGTCTAGCGCCGGCGAGCTGGTGTTGCAGCTGTTATTTGCAACAGGAGCGCCAACGGTCAAGGGGGCTGTCACCTGTCCCGAACCAAAACCACTGACAGTGCTAGTGGCGTCCAACATAATGAGTAAGAAATTTGTTCCCTCAGTGAATGGTAACTGCGGTATTGTATATGAGCCTTGACCATTGCTGAATGCGGATGATGGTACAGCTATGTGGACCAGGGGGCCAAACATCTGATAAGTATAAGATTAGCATTCAATTTATGTGTTCAGGACAAGAAGGGCGACGAACGGGAGTCAGGAGGATCTCAAATGGTGGTTCTCCACCTGCTGAAGCTTGACAAGAGTACAATGCATGACTATGTGTGTGCTTACTGGCCCATGAAACGGCAAGATTATCGCACTGTGTTGGAGTTTCAATGGTCACGTTGAACGTACGCACTGCAGAGACGAAAAAAAGAATGCATGCACAGGAGTGAATAAGGGATGACGTTCGCATCCTTCAGTGCCTGAGATAAGGGAGCAATGCAGTCCGGTACAGGGATGGGGGATTTTAGGACTCAGACAACAGCCTGTGTCCTATACTTATAACACAAGCCCAGTGAGAATTTGCGGCGATACTTGCATCGTGATTGACAGTGGCAAGCAGGGAAGTGCCGATGGATTACAAAATGGTTGCCGCAGAGACTGTTGGAATTATTTGCATCTGATCAGATGCGAGCGTCTATCATGGTGTTTTCGTACTCAGCTAGAAGTCTAAGACCTATATGGGTGCGACCATGAAATCACGGCTTGGTCCGAAAGTGGAGGGTACTTGCATCGCACATACAGTAAAACCAACCCATAGGTGGGTCAAGGGTGCACATGCCTACCACAGGTGCCCTAACTGGGTAGATCTAAGCATTGGTTCGTGCGCATCTGGATTCCCATTTATAAGACTCAGTTGGTAGCGTCCCTAAGTAGAACTAGAGATACGAGCAATAAGGGCATGATGCGGGGTGTCGAGCTAAAGGCTCATATGGCACCAAAGCCCTCTGACGAGATCCCTTCGCTGGGTCGAAACTGCATGCCCTCTGCTCTATGAGCATGGTAACGCCTGACCGGACAGCCCCCTATCTTAGGAGACGGTGGCCTGGTGGCCGGGAGACGTCCTGCCCGGCCCAACTGATCCATCGGCGGTGTATGCCATGTGCTTGGCCTAGCATAGCTCCTTGTTACATAGACTTCATACTTTGTGTGCGCTCTCGTGCGGCACTCTCAGTGAGAAGAGATGTATGCATAGATCGCAGCGTTGTTTGGGCGAACGCCCCGAAGGACGAACCGGTCTGAGAGTGGCCCTAGCCTGTGTGAGGTGATCTGAGGTGAGCTGCGAGGGCGGGTGGGCAACCTCGCAGCCAGACTAGCAGACTAGGTACCAACCATCAGACAATGTAACTATTTCAACTGAGTATCTATAAGAAAAGGCTGCGAGGATCTGAGAGATAACGAAGAAGAAAGGGAGTGGTGTGCAGGGAAAAGAAACGCAGAAGGCAGCAGGCTGCTGGAGTGTGGACCGAGCACGGCGTGGTGCAGAGACAAGAAAGCGACAGAAACACAGCCTTCGGCGGAAGGCTCCGAGTCGCAAGTGTGGGAAACTCCGATATCTTACCCGTGTCACAGCCTCACAGGCCCAAGGCCAAGAGTTAAAAGGTCTACTCGACTCGTCTGCACAAATTGTTTTCTGAAGGTCACGAACGTTTGAAGAAATCAGAGAACATTTCCATCGTCATGGAAATCCATAAACTAAGCAATCAAAAACTTGAATATGATATCATACACTGAACAGAACACCTTCAAGTTAACCATCTAGTATCTACTCTAGATAGAAACCTTACCTCTAGATTCATACGGCAAAAAAAGAGCCAGGCATTCAGCAAATACAATCAGAGCCCCAGCAATAGAGCTAAGTGGACTTTAGTCTATGAATAGACATCAATTATATCTGCATAATATATATCCCATAATAATTCTCCTCATTTGTAGTCCACTCCGTGTTCAGTTGGGTAATATTTTAACAATCCAACTTCACATCCTATCGTCACGAGTGGTCACCTTGAACAGAAAGACTATCGGTTGAACACCTCGTTGACAGACGATCCTCCTCGTCAGACGTCTTTGCAAAACAGACATCTATCATGCCCGCACGGCGGAGATTGGCGTCCGTTGGGTGTTCTACATCTTGCAGGACTTCAAAGACGGGGGCTGAGTGATGGCCCAACCACAGGAGTTGCAGTGTGCCCGTGTTGGGAATGGCAGCCTGGGTTCCGTCAGACGCATTGAATGCTCTCGTCATGTGTAAAGCCAATCCCAGCATAATGAGCGATGCGGATGCCGCAAATAGCAACTATTAGATCAACTTAGTTAGATTGACATCGATACTATCATGACACACTCACTGGGAAAAAATTGATCTGCGATACGTTTCAAATTATCAGTCGATAAAGACGTTCGGTAAGCTCAGACTAACATTGAGGCGTAGTGAAATTATATCCAGTTTGGCGTCAGTTATCCCATTGCCAATATCGATTCCTTCATTGGATGAGCCGATTCTCCCTGCTGAAGTATATGCAGAGTGATTGAGAACAAGGGAAGTCCAAGTGAACATCACTTACCGATCCATATGAGTTGTGCAGCTGCATACGCAACAGCTGATTCCAGTTTATCCGGCGTCAGAACAAAGGTAGAAACAGTGGGAGGAGATAAGTTATAGTACTGGGAGTATTGAGACCTGAAATCTATGCCTACTAATCCCATGATGAAACTATTAAACGAGGGTTAGCGTGTTGATGCGTAAATGAGTGTGGGCCTTAACTCATCTACAAATGTAGTTCCGGTTGTGTTTCCAGTTGCATCAGTAAAATAGAGCCCGCTATCCACCGAGCTTGTCAAAGCATCTTGACAGAGCTTGTATGGAAAATACATCATTGAGCTTTGTAACCCTCATGATGATAAGTGCTGTTTGACAGACCTTGATTGAGCTGGGTGACGGTCCGTTGTATATTTCCCATTGCACAGATTGTTGTGACATCGATACAGGACTCAACAGACTATTGGTTTGCATGTCAATAAATGCTCCTGAAGGTGTGGCTAAGAATGAACATTGCACAAGATAGGTTGAAATGTTGTATGGGATGGATGATCCTGTGACTGCAGCTATTTCCATCATTTGAGCCTAAGTAGAACATAAAGTGAACGCACGAGAGGGATTTGTATATTCCCAAGGTATTGATACAGACACCTCTTGATATACAGAGGCATTGGCATCCAATGATGTAGAAACAACGAGGAGGACATTAGACTGGAGAGTATCAAGAAATTATTTTATGTTGCAACTTAGTTGCACTGTGCAAGAAGTCTTACCCCTGTGGTATAGTGAGTGGCTGGAAGTACTCGTATTAGGCCGGGCCCTAAGAACATTTGTAACAATATCAATGAAGAAGTTAGAAGGCTATGACATACAGGGAGGAGTTAGAAATATAGGGTCGTCAAGATATCCATCAAGTATAATTGC
>Ga0153958_1000492_pt1 | contig 10110 bp, 9 predicted proteins | sample TSFL042MetaG_FD_104719 | JGI IMG/M metagenome (GOLD analysis project Ga0153958, IMG submission 104719) | Attine ant fungus gardens microbial communities from Florida, USA - TSFL042 MetaG | ecosystem: Host-associated > Fungi > Mycelium > Unclassified | place: USA: Florida, Wekiwa Springs... | reverse complement strand
TGGAAAGAGTGAGTGTCGATTATACTTGAATGCATGTGCCAATTACTAAACATGTTTACTCAATGAGCTACAATAAATTACAACAAATTATGCATCAATATTAAAGCCTTTATTCACAGGCTGGTTGCACCAACCAAATAATCTGCAGGACAGTCCCACACAAGATCCCAGTAAGGTACCTACACCCAGACGCTTCAAAAGCTGAAAATAACCCTGCAATAGTCTTTTCCACTTCTTGAATAAACAAATGGTGGTTGGCAAATTGAATATCGAATGGCGGCCGGACAGACATGTTCTTAGTTGTAATGACTTTTCCAAAGTCCTCAGATCCAGAGGATGAAAATCTAGTATGTATATGCTTGTAAAGTGTTTCATCTTCAACTGAGCAGGCAGCCAGCAGCCCAGATGTGAAACCATCTTCATGGAATCCGTACTTCAAATAAGCACCTGTGTACGAGATAGAGCGCTTATTTTGGATCAAATACATTGATTGCTGCGCATATACAGCCTACACAGTTTTCGGTCACAAGTCCAAGGAAAAAATCAAAAGGTGCACTTTTTCATCCAATACTAGATGTTCGTAATTCCATCTTCCCTGGACTTTTGTCTCATCTATTTGGACCTCCGATGGAGGGTTGAGAGTGGTGAGAACAAGACCAAAAATCCTCTCTGGAATGTGCTGTAGAATGTTCATGCTATCTAGGGAGGGGAGAGGAGATCAGGCCTTGAGCCAACAAGACAATATCAAAACGTTACATGTCCTACGGATCGTCAATCCAAGTGATTCCGACTAGAATGAAAGGGGATACATACAACGACATACGATTCATCCTGCCATCTTGTCTACCTAAATAAGTTAGACAATTCCAGGAAGTCCAAGCCATCCGGCTCTTCGGCATCAACTGCAGTTGCGTTCAGTATCTTGTCTCTTTATCTGAATGAAGACACTCACCAAAGGATCGCTGTGTAGCACGACTTTGTTTTTATTCCATCATTCAAAGGAGCCTAGAATTTGTTGTTCATTCTCGCATATGTCCCCTGCTTGCAGGATATGGAGCACATCATCAGAATGACATGCAAATATGACATGGTCGTAAATGAATTTCTCATAGTCATTAGTGGTGACTTCGACTTTCTGGTGCTTTTCACCTTCACTCAGGGTTGAAGAAACACAACTAATTCTGGTTGACAAATGCAGCTGCGACTTGGGAGCTGACTTAATATTTGATTAACATAACGACGACTGGAAGTCACAACTATTTAGCATCTACAAAGACCTTTGACAATAAAGATTGTGGACTGTCACAAAAAGTGACTACTAAATAGTATCATAGAGGTATAACAAAATACCTGTTCAAATGAACTACATAAATAGCTGGACCCTTGTTAGCAAGTAGCCTTGCTAATGTCACCCTTTTGGTATAGTGGTAAACCATACAGTATGTGACTACTGGTCCATAGCACAACTGTGACAGTGGACCTTCCTCCACATATGGTCATCCAGTTGGGTCTTCTGCTGCTCTGTAGAAGGTTGTGATTGTACATGAACTAAATCTGAGAACAAGTTAGCATATCACTTGAGAGAATAGTAAGGTGAATATACCAATGTTCACACTGGGAAATCATCAAAGCATCTAACCAAAAACTTTTCCTTTCCTCTTACTATCCTTTTATTTAAGATTTTCTTCACCTCAAATTTCTCCTCCCCCTCAATAATGACTGGTTTTGGCGGTATCTTCTTCTGCCCTTCTACTTGTGGTTTATAGAGTCGTACTCTACTCATATTAACTACAGGGTGTATTCTAATAGACTTAGGCAGTTCTAATTCTATCACATTACTAGAGATAATCCCTTTGACTTTGTAGGGTCCTATAAAGTGTTTGGTCAACTTCTCTAATCTCTTTCCTTTCATCTGCTATTTCAAGTCCTTTGTACTTAGTAGTACTAAGTCCCCTACTCTGTATTCCTCTCTCTCCCTTCACTTTTTATCTGTGAACTTCTTCATCTCCTCCTACGCTTTTCCTAGCGCTGTCTTAGCTTTCTCCTGGATCCTCTTCATTCTTTCCACAAATTTTCCTGCTGCTTTATATTTTCCCTTCCTCCTCCCTTCAAATCCCATTCTTGGATCTTGGCCATAGTTTGCTTTAAATGGCGATATTTTTGTTACTGCATGGATTTTGTTATTATATGCGAATTCTGCTGTTCCCAACCAATCTGGCCATTACTCTTGCCTATAGTCGATAAAGACCCTCAGGTATTGCTCTAACTCCTGGTTTATCCTTTTCATCTGCCCATCTGTTTGAGGATAATAGACCATTGAAAGTTTTGTCTAGATTCCTAATAAGTTATTCAACTCCTTCATCATTCTTGTTGCAAACTGTACTTCTCTATCTGATATGATACTTTCTGGAAGTCCATGCAACTTCCATACATGGTCTCAAAATAATTTGGCAAGTCCTTCCACCAACGTTTTCTCTGTTGTTGCTATGAAATACGCCATTTTACTGAAGCAATTGCATACTACTAAGATAGTGTCATATCCCTGAGCTAATGGCAGTTTGGTGATGAAATCTGTAAGGGGATTACTCAGCGATGCCTAGAACACACTCAACTATAGTAGAGGAGGCATCTTAAGTTAGACCATGAATAGCCTAGAAGGTCAAATTAATGTTGAGGTAAGGTATTTTACCGTACATCACTAGCTACTTATACTAGACTAGCCTGGTCTGTGTACCAGTCACTATGGGAACACAGATCAAGACACTAATAACTATATTACCTAATAAGACTATGTAGTACATACTATGGCAACGAGAACAAGAGGAAAGGGAACTATTAATAGCGGACTCTAAGGATCTGAGGGCGAGCTAGATAATGCTTACCCATACCAGGTTATCTAAGCTACTATAGGCTGTCCCCTTACAAAATCTGCTGAAATGTGACTCTATAGTTTCTCTGGGATTGCATTAGGTATTAGCTTCCCTGCTGGTGCTTCACTTCAATTCTTGTATCTCTAACAAGTATCGCATCCATCTACATATTTTCCTACTTCTTTTGTTACTCCTGGCCACCAATAGTTTCTAGTGACCAACTCCATTGTTTTCCATCTCCCTCCATGCCCTCTTACTGGGGTATCGTGATGCAACTGTATTATCTCTCCCCTGAGTTTCCCTTCTAGCATGTATATTTTTCTCTTTTTCATGACTATTCCATCCTCTATCCTCCATTCTTCATCTTTCAATGTCTTTATTCCTGCCCTTTTTAATTCCTCTACTGCTTTTACTATCTTTTTATTCCCTTCCTGCGCCCTTTTTATTCTTTCTTTCAGGTTCCCCTCCTCTACTAGTATTTCTACTCCTCTAATCCATTCTGGTTTTATCAACGTCTGATCTTCATTATTCCTTTCCACTCCTTTCTGCCAATCTGGTCTCCTGCTTAGTCTATCTGCCTTCCCTATGCTTTTTCCTGGAACATGCTTTAACACAAAGTTAAATCGTGATAGGTATAGAACCCATCTCACTTGTCTTTGGTTTAACTTTTGACTCGTCATAAAGTACTAGAGGTTTTTATGATCTGTCTAGATTTCAAATTCCAGTTTTGCCCCTTCTAGATAGTGTCTCCATGCTTCTAGACATCTAATTACTGCCAGCATCTCTTTGTCATAAATTTCATAATTTTACTCTGTAGCGTTTAACAACTTGGAGATAAAGGCCACTGGTCTCCATTTTCTACCCTCACATTTTGTTAATAGCACTCCCCCTGTTGCATAGTCTGAGGCATCTGCCTCCACTCTCATCTCCCTATCAATGTCTGGGATAGCCAAGACAGGTTCTGTTGTGAACACTATTTTGAGTTTTCTGAACGTCTCCTTCTGCTTCTTTTCCCACTTTCATTTCTGTTCCTTTCTGACTAGTACATGTAGTGGCATAGCTATTTTGGTAAAGTCCTTTATAAACTATCTGTAATAGTTGGCTAGGCCCAAGAATTTTTGTACCTCTTTGATATTTTTGGGTGCCGGCTAGCTTAGTACTCCTTTCACTTTCTTCTTCTGCATTTCTACCCCTTTTGGACTGATTACTACTCCCAGAAATCCTACCTCTTTTACTTTCCATCTACATTTCTCTGGCTTCACAAACAGGTCATTCTCTTCTAATTTTTTTAGTATCTCTTCTACTAGTTCATCATGCCACTCTTCTGTATCTGTAGCTACTAGAATATTATCAATGAACATCGCTGTATCTCCTTGGTTTATGAGATCTTGGAATAGGTTGTTCATCATTGTTTGGAAAGTAGCAGGGGAGTTTGTTAACCCAAAATACATAACTATGGGTTTATATGTTCCAATGTGCATTGTAAACACTACTTTCCATTCGTCTCCTTCTTTGATCCTGACATTGTTATATCCCTACCTCAGATCTAGTTTTGTGAACACCTTCCTTTTTCCTACTCTATCTAGTATGTCTGCAATGAGGGGTAAGGGGTATCTATTCTTTATCGTCCACTAGTTTATGTGATGATAGTCTTGTACCATTCTTTGTGTTCTATCTTTTTTTGTTACAAAATGTACTGGCGATGTCTGGGGCAACTTAGAAGATCAAATATATCCTTTTCTTAACTGATCTTTCACAAATGCTTGTATCTCCTCTCTCTCCTCCCTTGACAATGAGTACATCTTCCCTTTTCACAGCACAAAGCCTTCTTTTAATTTTATTGCATGGTCCCAGGCCTTTTGCACTGGCATCCTCTCTGACTCTTTCTTTCCAAATACTTTCTTCTATTTCTAAAACCTTTTGGGTACTAACTTCCTTAGTACTTCCTTATCTTCATCCTTTTCTGCTTTTTTTACTTCCTTTTTCTCTTCTTCTTGTTTCTTCTTTCCACATATAGGTAGACAGCACGTCATCCTCACTTCTCCTTTTTCCCAATCTATCTCTGGGTTATGGACAGCCAACCATGGCATTTCTAATATTACCTCTATCTTTCCTAGGTTACACATGTCCATCCTAACTCTCTCCACATACCTCTTAAAGAATATATTGCACTCTACTTGGTACATTATTGCTTCCCCCATATTTACTATCCCATCTACGTTTCTGACTAATAAAGGATTCTTTAGCCTTTCCATTCTAAATCCTTTTTCTTTAGCAAAGGCTGTATTCATGAACAAGCCTATTGCCCCACTATCTAGCAACACTTTTACTGCTACTGTAAGGGGACATCTCCATTTTCACCTCTGAACAGCACAATGACACTCCAGAGCTACCTTAGCCTATTTTACTAGTAATACTTAAACACACTAGTTTAGCTCTGATCCTGTTAACTCTAACACTAAGGGATGTAAGCCTAGTATATAATGTAAAGGATCCCTCCAGGAGCCTCATTCTAATCTCCGAGGATTTTCCTGGAGATGAGTTGTACTCTAACTACAATCTGTAATATCACTGAGGATTCTCCTGGAGTCTTATGCCCAGTCGCCCTTACATCTAGCACTAGGTTTATAATAGAAGAGTTTACAGATATACTACTATAGCACTATTCAAAGAAAGAGTTCTTCTGGAAGAGGAGACCTGAGCTTAGTTACACACTCCAAGCTCTACACCACAGTTGTAGAGTACTGTTCTCTTTACACCTAGGGCCCAGCTTCTAGTCAAGGTATAGAGAGAGTAGAGAGGTATAAGAGAGCAAAGAGGAGAGGAGGGGAAGATGGAAAATAGTAACTATGATTTGAGAAAATGAACTCAATGATGAGCTGGCATTGTTTGTACATATTATGTTCCTCTCACATATCCATTTGGATTGAATTATGAAAAGAGAAGGATTGTAATGATTGAATATTTTATTAAAATATGTTTAAATAAGGAGAGAAAAGAAAAAGTTATTCATTAATTTCTTCCAAAGTTTTCTCAATTTATTTGAATTTATTTGAATTTTACAGAATTTTACAGAATTTTTTAAGAGAGTGTATAAAGAAAGCTACTTGGTCAGTTCTGAGTCAGCTGCTATCATCCCACATTCAGTCTTGCATACATAGTAGAAGAATAGTGACTTAGCCTGAGATGACTTAATCACACTCCAAGTCTGAGTTAACAAAAAGAACTCAATGGAGTTCTCAATTTATTATATACTACTTATACAACTACTACATAGTCTGTGCACTACTTTCCCATACTCTATCATATGACTTCATTCATGATGTGACTATGATGTGTGATATTATCATGTAATACTTTCCCATGCTCTTTCCTTGTGTAGTAAGTTCAAATAAGAAAAGAAAAGAGATATAAATAATGACTTAGCCATTTTGCCAAGTCATAACAGTCCTACCATTTGCTACTTTAGGTCCTTGGTACTTGGTATCACTAAGTCATCAATCTGATACTCTTCTCCTTCTCCTCTTTTTTTATTTGCATATCTTTTTATGTCCTTTTGTGCCTTTATCAATGCTATCTTTGCTTTACTCTGTATTTTCTTTATTTTCTCTGCAAATCTTTCTGCCTCTGTGTGGTTCCTCTTTTTCATCATCTCAAATCCCATTCTGGGATTTTGCCTACTATTTGCCTCAAATGGTGATATTCACATTGTCATATGTACTTTATTATTATATGTAAATTCTGCAGTGCCCAACCACTCTAGCCATTGTTTGTGTCTGTGGTCAATGAACATTCTTAGGTATTGTTCTAGCTCCTAATTCATGTGTTCTGTTTGCCTATCTGTTTATAGGTGATATGCTATCAACAACTTTGTGTCATAGAAAAGTGACTACTAAATAGTGTTATGGAAGTATAACAAAATACCTGTTTAAATGAATTACATAAATAGCTGGACCCTTGTTAGCAAGTAGCCTTGCTAACGTCACTCTTTTGGTGTAGTGATAAACCATATAGTATGTGACTACTGGTTCATAGCACAACTATGATACTTTGACTCTATTCCCAATAATAAATTTAACTCCCTTATGATTTCTGCTACAAACTGTGGTTGTTATGAATATCAAGTGAGACTACAGCTATTATCAGCCATAGTCTGATAATGAGTAGTTAGTAGACAAAATAATGGCACTGATGGATAAGGATATTACAATACAGTAATTGTTAGGGAACCACTCAGAGGCGATCACCCATAAGCTAATGGATAGTCCCAGAAGCTAGTTTGAGATTCAAGTGGGGGTATATCTACACACACTTGCTAGTATATATACTACACTAGATAGTCAGGTACACAGCACCATGATAACTGACCTATAATCACAGAATGTCCTAGAATAACTAATAATAGATATCGCACTATATGACACAGACAGGAGAAGTCAGGAATAGTGGGAGTGTGATACATGATCTGTTACTGGGCCATTAATAGAACAGACTCTCAGAACTTACTAAGCATGACCCTAGATGTCCCCTTACAGTAATGCATTGAATGTTAGGAGATTCTAAACAGATATCGGACTCTTGCTATGGACAGGACTCTTTGGAGAAATCTCAGACTATTTCTTTTCTATCTTTGGACTTACACTAAATAGGACAACATCAGACTAACCCATTTATAAACTCTGACTTGACTTGTCACTCTTATAGCTTTTGTCACTGGACTATCATCTAACTAGTTACTCTTAGTTACAAGTAGTGTTATCTTATGTTGTAACATAGTCACAATATCTAGTTAGGATAAATACAGGCCAGAAAGAGAAGGGAATGGCAAGTTCCTTTTTTCTGTATTTCTCCCTGTAATCTCTACTCTGAGGGATCAGTACTCTTCCCTGTCTTTGGACAACCTTGAAGGGTGCTACTCAAAGTCTCGTTGACATCTATTCTCTCTGATATAACTTCACTAAAAACCTTAACTGGACCCTCTAATGAGAAGCATAAAGATATCAAGTGTTGGATATAGGCTTCAAGTTGAAACATATATTTAACTGTGAGGTCTAGAGTCTTAACAGTGGTTCCCTATCTAAGATTATACTGTTTGGTAATTTATGCAATTTCAAAACATTATCTCTGAATAACCTAGCCAGTTCTTCTGCTGTTGTTTTCTCAGTTCTAGGAATGAAATGTGCCATCTTTGTAAATCTATCCTCTACAACCAATATGGAATCATATCCTTGTGTCAACAGTAACTTAGTGATAAAGTCTGCTGCTATATGTGTCCATGCTTTTTCTGGTATAGAATTCAGTATCAATTTTCCTGCTGGTATTTCAGTTTGATTCTTATTTCTTTGACAGGCATTCCAGCCACCCATATATTATTTCACTTCTCTTGTTACCCCTGGCTACCAAAATTCTTAGTGACTAACTCAACTGTTCTCCATTGGCCCCATAGGTGTGTCATGGTGTAGCCTAATAATCTTCACCCTTAACTTTTCATATCGTGGCACATACACCTTTCCTTCTTTCAACATAATTCCATTTGCTATTCAGACATGCAGGGTATGGATATCAGACCTCATGGGATGCTGCAAGAAAGGCATCTGATTGATTGGAGGAGGGGTTCAAAAGCATTTGAATATATAAAAGTCGTGCAGTGTTGCAATCTGGTAAAGTTGTGCATAAATATCTGTTGTTGCCGATGTGTCATAGGTTCTTTGATTCCTGGTCCATCAATTCTCGATAAGCCATCTCATGACAAGGGATTCTCAAGGATCCCAGTTCTCATGGCTCCTTTGAATTTCTGAAATTTTGAATATCTACTTGGTTGACTGTCCTCTATTAGACCGGAGTATGCCTTTTCACCTTGCAAGCCTCTTTGAAAGCTTCAGACTACTCGTTTGAGGCTGAAAATCATGTGTTCAGTTCACGATAATCAATCAAATTCGGGACTCGGAGAAATCTGGCACTTGTGGGAAGAAGATATTAAAGTGCGGTCTCTCACAATAGTCTATTTCATTCCCAGTAACTGCGGATAAGGTCTGCTGCTCTCTCAGCAATCACATACGTCGCAACCTGGGTGTGAGCACACGGTACAAATGGCTGAAGACCAAAGTATTCAGCTCTGACGAGTTATGAGGAGGAAAGCCTTACCATGACTGAAGCATCGACAATTCTCAACCCCTGGACATTCTTAGCAGAGAGATCAGGGTCAACTACCCCCCAGCTCGATCCTTTGGGTGACATAGAGGCGGTCCCAACGAGATGTAGCCCAGATAATGCGATATTTCGCAGTTGCCTATCGATCTCGGCATCTGTCGTTACATTGGTAAACGGGTCCATTATGCCAGTGATGATGTCTTGGAAGGCCGGTGCCCTTGAGAGAGTGAGAGCACTTTTCAAAGCTTCACGAGCAGCAACGATGTCGAATTCCGCTGTTAAAAAACCCGGATCGATCATGGGCTCATCGAACGGATCATTCGACCCGATGGATATAGTTCCACCTGTGACATTTCCGATTATAACTTTATGCCAAAATTAATTTATACGAGTAGGCTTACGAGATGCAGGGCTGACAAGGAGAGCGATTACAGCGTACAAAGCGGGCGAAAACTTCAAACGTCATGTCCTCGATTCTTTAGAGTAGAAGAGATACTTACTGCTCCGAGCATGAACTCAAGATGTGCAGAGTTAGGGCCAGAAGAAGGGTCCCCAAGACTTTCAGTGATATTTTGTGCTATGCGTGTCCAGACCAAATGACTGAGTGGCGTCAGTTCCACGTAAGGACCGGTCCTATTTGTGTTCCAGATCTCTAAAGCTTCTGCCTGCACTGCTGGGTCAGTGAATAAACTAGTCTCCACGTAAGTGGATTGGTCGATCCTATTGGTTCGTAGCTTACTTTGCCCAGGCCCCAAGATCCAATGCGTCTGGTGCTACGCTGAACGAGAAAGGGAAGATAGCGTGGTCTGTGAGATTGTGTCCGACACTGGGGTTATCGAGAAGTGGCTCTATTCCAATGTCCTCGAGTTCTCTTGCATTACCGATACCTGAGTGCATGAGAATGAGAGGGGAACCAATCGTTCCACCACATAATATGACTTCTTTGGAAGCCCTCAAGTTGACCGGGCTTGACCTGTCAGAGTGACGAACCTCGACAGTGTGGATCGTCAAATTTTGGACGTTGGCACTTGGAAGAACACGAGTGACGCGGGCATTGGTGACAATGTGGAGATTTTCACGAGCTCTTGTA
>Ga0153958_1000491_pt1 | contig 10114 bp, 13 predicted proteins | sample TSFL042MetaG_FD_104719 | JGI IMG/M metagenome (GOLD analysis project Ga0153958, IMG submission 104719) | Attine ant fungus gardens microbial communities from Florida, USA - TSFL042 MetaG | ecosystem: Host-associated > Fungi > Mycelium > Unclassified | place: USA: Florida, Wekiwa Springs... | reverse complement strand
CAATCCACCGCTGAAAGCTGGGATTCACCCTACTGGCCGCCTGTATGCAGGGGACAGGTGCTTACATATCTCGCTCCACACTGCTCTGATTTTTTCCCCTACGACTTGCCGGAGGACGACTTCGGGTTGTCCCTGCTGCTTGAACACCGATATGCCAGTCACTGGACGAGTAATCCTTGAGAGACTGGAGTTGGTTACGTGTAAAATCCCTGCCAGCCATAGTACGCGCCTTGAGCATCCATCCATGATTTGTGCATCGCGACAGACGCAAGCCAGAGGTTTTCTGCCAGGAGAATGACGCATCGAAAGCGATAGTAACTTGAAGCTTGATGCGGTCATCGTCGGAAAAAGCAAAGCGCGCTAGATTCTTTCTCAGACACATTTTAACGATTACACAGCCAAAGGTAATCACCCTTAATCCGCCTTGGCAGACAGTTCAGCTTTGGCCAGAGTGGTGGTAACCGTCACCCATGCTGAAGTCTGCCCGCCAGTGGTACAGGAAGATTCAGAGGCGCCGTAACGTCCTTTTCTCAACTTTTCTCTGGCCTTCGTGCCACTAAACCATCATTCATCTGTCCCTGAGTCGACACCTAAGTCAAAAGTTTTTGGATAGACATGATTATATTCTAGTCACATAAGATTTAGGCTGAACAGAGCTGGACTACCAGTACGTACAGAGGGCTCTATTCTGTCATGATGCCGATGTTAACGGCAGCCACACAAGTAAAATACATTAGCAACTCTCATCATCTATTCCATGGCTTCAATGGACGTGCATCAACCTGGATATGATGTATTTTGAGCTCATAAAAAAACAGGCATGGAGCTGCGCACCTTTATATCTTTCGATCGCTAATTGATAATTGCCCTTTCACTGTAGGCAAACTTGTCACCACGATACAGTCAATCCATGATATGCCACAGTTGAACGTACGTCTTCCATTATGACAACACGTACGAGTACCGTGGCGATGCTGCCATCCACTGTACCATGGTCTGGAGCTTCTTCCATTCCCATGGTATGTACTGTGGCGGTATCCTTTGTATGCCGGGCGTATGCCTGCAGTACAAATGGGAAAGAAGAGCCCCCGACCATGGACGAGCACACGCATACATCGCACGAAGTGCAAATGCTACTCGCATTGTTGGTAAGAAATGTTGTCCGGGCTGTCCGCCCTGGGCAAAGGCTAAGAGCAAGGAGCTAGGAGGACGTATCCGCTAATCGGAACGCCTTTGCGATGATGGAAAGAGATTCGTCTCGCATATCAAAAGAGGATCCGGGTTGCAGCCTATAAAATGATAGGATGTGAAATGGAGAGGCGAGGGCATACGACTCACTCTGCCTCGCAAACTTGTGGTTGATTTATAGTTCACGAGTTGTGGCCTGGCTTTGCGGTGAGATGACATCTCTACTGCCAGAGCACAAGGAGCTAGATTCCATCAGGTTATCATCGATCAATCTGATGAACCAATAAATGCCGAAAGGTGAGACATGTCAATTGCAATAGTGGATGGCCTTGAGGCTTGTGACATATTTACCAATCAGCGCTCACAATTTTTCAGATCGTAGCTTACTCCGTGGCCGTACCACGAATCATTCCCGTGTCTGGTTGTACTAGTATGCGATAACGCATCTCGGGCACATATTCATCCTTTATTATTCTCAGCTTGCATTGAAACGTGTCTGACATGTTGTTGATGGGGCAGACGGGCTATTTCCCCTTCTGTGAAGCTGTGTGAGTTCTTTCGGACTGGTTTAAGGACGCATTCTAATTTGGCCAACAAAAAGAGCACCAACTTGTCAACCCAGTCGTCACAATTTCTTTCTTATCTGAGATCTCTCCACCGTTCCCATAGGTCCTTTCGCATTTCTCTGATGGTCTGGCTGCCGGAGTTGTGCACATGAGTTTGGGGTGTCACCGTGTCCTTCGGTAAAATCTCCATCCCAAACCACCGGCGTCCTGCTCCAAACCTACCCTCGCAGTTGCAATGCATCCGATCTATACCCAAACTTGTTAGGCAGAGAGGATTTTATCCCGCGGGCCATCCCATCGAGTCAATAACTTGAAGCCTCATTTTCTGATCGGCGAAAAATGGAACGTCAACCTCATGTGTGCTCCACCGACGCTCTACAAGGTTTGACTAAACTTTTAATCCACCAGACTCGTACCACTGATGACACCGGCTGTCGGAGGTGCTTCTTGTGGCCACAAAAAAATATTTCATCTCCGAATATGCTTTCACTGCCGTCTCATGACCGGCGAACAGGACAGAGGGGAGCATCGAAAGGATCGCAAATAATTGCCATCGGAATTGCACGTAGATGTGTCACGGTTACTGCGAGGGTCAAGGTGAAGTAAATTCAACCCTTTGTTGTTGCATCTATGCGATGATAATTTGAACGACTCGGACAGGATTGCCTTACTGTTCCTATAGTGGTAATTGAAGAGCAATTTCACTCGCCATAATGAACTCCTGAGAGGTCCGGTTAGCCGGTCCTGACAGCCTCGCAGTCTATGTCAGTTGAATAACTAGGAGAGTATCTGGTAAGTGGCCTGATCGACACGCGTACTTAGCTCACGGAGACCGTTCTATTAGTTACATTACTGTGTCTCATTACCCCTCCCCACATTTCCTCTACCGCTGTGGCATTCTACTACAGTGATTCAAAAGCTTCCTTCCACCCGCATTGATGCAAGTCGATGAGCCAAGCATTTTTCACTCGTGCATCATTCCCGTAGAGTTCGGGCGAAGCAAACATGCATTTGGTATGCTACAGTCCACTGTGGGGGGAAGGCATATGTTCCGAAAAACGTGCTTGCGCCACGGATCTCTGAGGTCCGCACGAAGACAGTGTGACACGGACTACGGGGAGATCTACAGACAGCGTTGCTGCCACTATTGAGCGCAGCGCAAGCCAGTCTGTATCTCCCTCTTCCATAATGTATTAATCGCACGCTGTATGGGCATTGCCCTATCACGTCAGCGCCCTTGAATGAATGGATGTAGTCCAATCACTGATTGGCAACCGTCACTCTCTACATTCTCCGTTCTTTTCAGCAAGGGAGCTTTTCGGACTTCAAAATAAATCTCTTGGGCCAAAGAATTGGGACTTCAACTTATCTGATGACTTGATTGATAAGTAACTATCGTGATCTCTGACAGCACGTGATATGTTGCCAGTCGGAAGAGAAGATACTACACTGAAACTTTTCATTAGTGTATAATTGTACCACACTTTGAAGTATCGGATTGACCGTCATCGATCCTGTCTGAATCAGATACATATTCTACATATTTATTGCAGCTATAAGACTCAAAAAATGCGGAAGACATGTTGGCATTTAACCTACGGTCTTGCGCCTTCTTGTGCACCCCTTTGACAGATTCAGATCGTGCAAATGGGGCTGTGAAAGACTGGGCCTTAAGGAATCAGCGGATGATAATGATAACATGTATCAATCACAACCATGCTATTGTACGTGTGACTAGAGTATGCAGGTCTGTGATCCTGCCATGCCTTTACTTGATCTCCAAACACTTCACCTCTGCGTTGCAATGAGACACTTCCTTCCTCATATATAAGATTCACTCACCGAAGATCAGAGTGGAGTTGGGAGGAATTCCTGCTATTTTTTGCGAGCCGTAACCCATTGCTGGTGGCACAACGATCTCACGTTCCCCACCAATTTGCATACCAACGACTCCAACATCCCAACCTGATACAATATTAGCGATGAAGGTAACTTGATGAACTAGAGCCACAAACCTTTAATCACATCGCCAGCCCCAAGTTTGAAAGTGAACTGCAGCATGGTGAATATTTGGGTGATAAGCGTGAAAAAATCTGCCTACAGGTTTACCCTTGGTATTCTGATCGAAGATCTGCTTGTTTTGCAATTTTCCGACGTAACGCATGGAAATTTTGGCTCCGTTCTTGGCGGCCTTGCCATCACCGGTTTTCACGTCTCGGATCTTGACCCCACCAGCAAGCTCTTTGTAAGCACCACCCTTCTTCTCTTCAGTAGCTTTCTTTTTTTTCTCTTTCTTGTCTTCCTTCTTGTCGGCCTTCTCCTTCTCTCCTTTGGGCTCAGATACCTTTTCCTCGACAGCAACAGGGACTGCCTTGCCATCTTCACCCTTTTGCTTCTTTGCCTTCTTCTTGGCAGACTTGGAGAGCTTTTCGGCAGGCTGCTCATCAGTTTCCATGGCTTCGTCACGAGTTCGTTTCAAAGGTTTGGACTCTGGTTTTTTTGATTCCTCATCAGACAGTTCCTCGAAGCGCCTGACATAGTGAGATACATTACATGAAACAACCGACGAGAGGTGTACTTACTCAGCGTCGTCCTCAATATCTTTCAGTTCTTCAAGAGGAATTTCAACATCCGAACTGACGTCCTCCAGATTGTAGGCTTCCTCGTCGCTCATGTCGGACTCCATGTCAGAACCGTAAGGTGGTTGGTCGACATTCTGGTCTATATCGTTACGCGTTACATGCTGTAATAGAACGCAATGTCACTGGATGCTTACCAATGTAGTTCCCGTAGAGATAGACGGTGCTAGATGTGTTCGCATGAATGAGATATATAATAATGGCTTAAATGCTGCTTACTTTTTTCCAACGAGCTCAAAGGTATACTCTTCATCACCCTCGAGAATGATGTCACATGCCGACTGCTCAATCTATAGAAGAACGACACATTAGTCGCCTGCTTGAATAAGGAGACACGTCAAAGACGGTGTCACTGACCTTGCCAGGAGTCAGCGAGCAAAGAACGGTGGTCAACTCTGCTTCTTGAGGCTCGTTGTCATCTTCGTCATCTTCATCCTCGTCGTCATCATTGTTTGCAGGATTGTGGTAAGTGAACTTGATGGTCGTTCTACCAGACCCGTCAGATAGTTGCTCCCCGAGAGCAGCATTCTTGATCTGTAAATCTGCCTGAGGGACGATTGTCTCCTTCTGGCCTGGCGTTAAGACAATACTCCTAAGAAACTCATGAGCTATGAGAAGAGTCGAATATATCAAAGACTTGCCAAACAGCAAGGGCGGTCATTTTGTGGTCGTTCTTAACAAGGAGACCAAAAAATTTGGCGAAGACGCGCTTAGACGCGTGCTTTCCGAATTGGTAAGTATGGAGGATAAATTCAGACTCCGCAAGTCTCAAACTTACAACTGCGGCACATCGAATGGTAGGTCGAATGCAGATGCTGGTGACCAATGCTGCTCATCGACTTCCTCCTTGAAATGTAGTCAAACACACTCAGGCCCTATCTTTCAGCCGTCAAGTCGACCTTGACAGCGGCCCTTACGCTGGAGAATTTCTCATCACAAGTAATCATGGCTGATGCTATCTAAGAGTTCATGAGCTCACAATCACCTAGGTCGTTGAACGACACAACAAGCCGGAAGTGGAAGTCAGGTACCATCGTATGTATCGTGTCATCGTTGCGCATGCTGATGGCGATCGGCTGCAGAGGCTCTAAGGAGGTCCTCCTGAATCCACTTACAATATCACGCAACGAGAATGAACGTGTCTTGATCGAGCCATCCGTCAACTCGATACGCATGAGCATAAAGATTAAGCAGGCCGATGAAATTGAGCGTATCTTATGCCACAAGTTTACGCGATTCATGATGCAGAGAGCCGAGAGCTTTGTTGTGCTGCGCAGAAAACCCGTGTCCGTGAGTGGGTCCACAGAATGTGACGGCCATCACCCTCACATTATTGCACCAGGGATACGACATCTCGTTCCTTATTACGAATGTCCATTCGGAGACGATGTTGAAACACAAGGTCGTTGATTTCATCATACAGTGCGTGGCATTCGGACGTTCTTATATCGTTCACTCACTAGCAGCTTCTAGGTTTATGGAGGAAGTAGATAGGGAAATAAGCGAAATGAAACTAAGCCTCAATGCACGCGCGCGCACGGTGGCAGAGTCATACCTTACTGCTGTTCGTTTCTTGTTCCTTTTTTCTCTTAATCAGGCTAACAGATGTACATCATAGTTTAATTGTTAAACCACCCCCTCGTCCACCTCATTTCATTTTTCACTGCGCTGTACATCGTGCTCCTATAGGAAGGATGGAAAACTTGCCAACTAAAGTTGTAATTTCGGACAGTATTTTCCTAACATGGGTGAATCACCGATTATCCATTGTGGTTGCGTCGAGGCAACACTCGGGATGGCCATTTACGTAGTTCTTTGCAAGTTTTTCTAATGCTTCTCAACACAGCACTAGAACATGATGCTACGACTTCTTGTGACAGGCTTTACCAAAATTTACATGGTATCACACCCCTTCATATTTTTATTTATTTTTCGGGTCCTGACTTGTCAGTGAGGGATCATACAGCATAGTATCTACTCCACCGATGGCATGACAACACGTGTTTGCTGGCAGATGACTGTGCAATATGTCCAGTAGGAGTTAGCCAAGAATCCGGAGCCTTGATCAGGCTGCCGTCGGCCCATTTGCGAGCGAATGTCAACTTAAACTACTTAGTACGTCCGTGCGGTACATCGCCCGGTTTTTGCGAGACGGTCGAAGTGATCCGTGACGTCAATGCGTACTATTATTGTTTATGCGTGCTTCCAGAGAGGGTAGTATGAATCGAGTAAGTACTCATTTGCATCAATTACAAATGCCCGACTGCCGATCATCCGGTATGGATGACTTGTGTTCTTCCTGTTTAGGAGCTCCTGTCATAGATTGTGATATTGACTGAATACCGTTCGACCAGTTGAGTGCGCTTCTCGCCCACTGAAGCATTGCCGCCCTTCTTCACCGATACTGTCACCTTCCTGCCTGCGCTGAGTTGGTAAGAAGCCCAGTCGACCTTGAGCTGCCCGGGCCCAGTTCGATCACGAGGCTTTTCTGAGGTAATTTGGAACCACGGGCCCCCACCATAGTCCCATGTTACCCCCATAGTGACGATGAATCTTTCCTCAGTAGTTGGGCAATGGTAGGTCAACGCTGCTACCCATGAGGAACCCATACTCGGGAATGGTCTTCTCACTTTCAGGACAATGTTGCCATCGCGCTTCTGCTGATTACACGACGGAGGGTTCTCCACGTCTATCATGGAGAAGCCGTGCTCATTCATCCCTATGCTTTGAATGAAGAGCACCGTTGTATTGGAAAAGAAAAGCATACTACTTGGCTGAGATAATGGGAATGAGATGTATATGCTTTTGTATTCGAATTTGCCGGCGGGGTCGACGATGTCCTCCAGAATATGATGATCTATCCTTTCATAACGTTCGGCATTTCGCATGGATTTCCGAAGACGGATGCCGATGAAAGCGCACTCTCTTTCGCTTGTAGGTCGCCGACAGCTCAGGAGAGCGATGTAGTTATCATCAGGTAGACGCTGTAAAGGAAGGCTTATGTCCAAGCCATCGTTGGTGGCAGAAAAGTCCAGCCTAGGGATGACATCCTGGCTAATGCGTTTTTGACTGTAACTTATCCATTGGTCGGAAGGCACATCCTCGACATTGCTCGACTTGGCAAAGTAGTCAGGACTTGGCGCAAGGGGCCAAGTTCCGGTGAATGTGCCACCTGCTGAAGGCTGGGTCCAAGCAAAAATGCTCTGAGCATGCGAAAGACGCATGATTTCTAATTGCAGTCTGAAGAATGCCTTTCTCTCACCCTCTCCGTAGATAACAGGCATGTGGACATTAAATATCCCCATAAGGGAGTAGGCTCTATCTTCTGGTCGAGTTGTCTTCCTCCCTGCAGCCCACGACATCTTGGTTGCGACGCTGAAGGATGTTGTGTCGGCCGTAAGCTTGCCTGCTTGTAAATTGACTACGCGTGTCAACACGTCGGTATGTATTCCGGTAATCGACGAGAGGAGGCTGGCCAAGCTGCTCTTACTCCCAATCTCTCTCCAGCGGACGTCGAAGAAGAAGAGGCTGGCGGGCGCGATGAGCTCTTGCAAAGTCCACCCTCTTGTAAACCATTCGCTTGTGGCAAATGGTACGGACCCGGCCACCGGGTCTTCGTTATCGACCACATCGTCCAGATACGCATAGCACACCTGGGCATTCTCATACCACATGTACATGGAGTTGATAGCCTCTGCTAGTGCTGCACTGCTGTTCTTGTCGATGCAGCAAGTGTCAATCCAGATGTATTGATACCCGTCGCGGCGGGCCTGCTTACAGCATCCCTCGATCTTGGCATAGCCTTTCATGCGGATCGCATGTGGCTGATGGATGTCTGCGAACAGGACCTCTTCCTCTCGCCACCGATGCGAGAGGATTGCATATTCGGGAGGGTCGACGAATTCTTCCAACTTGTTGGTTGCGGTGTGCAAAAGATGCATACTACAGAGGATTGAAGGGACTGAGGACCAAAAGGGACAGTCTGAGAGTACATAGTAGACCTACACGATCGATGCGTTGCTGATCAATACGGGGCTGCCACTGTGGTAAGGGTGCTGGTGCCCACTAATCGTTAATGGATTCACAGGCGAGCGCTTGATAACCAATGACTGGTAATTAGTAAGTACTAGTAGAAAACTTCGTGCTTCTTAATATTGAAAGTGAGGAAAGCTCTGTTACGCATTTTCGGGAGACTCCACATTGATCTGAGGGCGAACCTCGTGTTCACCATCAAGCACGACGCTGCCTTCTGACAAGAGATCCTTACGCACCCCCTAGGAACGCATTGTGTCTTCCTTTCACCTTCCGCTGTAAGTGAGGCGTTCCGTACATTGATCAATGTTCTGCTATGATGAATGATACCGACTGAATACGGCGTTCTGAGGTCGCTCGGAGCCTGACTTCTGAGCATCTCGTGCTGTGCGTCATCACCTCAACGGATCTGTGAAGGTCATCCGCAATTTCTATTGCGATGCACATGGGCATTTCATTGCAGTTCTGCATGCCAAGTACGTGTCACTGCTTCCAGGCTGGACCAATATAACCTGTAGTCAATTACAAGAGATGCTAGCACCAGGAGGCAAGAAATGAACAGAGTCCTGTGTTGACCATGATGCGGTACACACAGCCACTGTCGATAATAATGTCCACGAACAACGAGAGGTTTCGCAAGCGATGTGAAACACAGATCACAAGATGTACTTTGCTTGGAGGTGAGGCAGTTTTTACGAAGGGGCTCCGCAGGATTATGAATGAACAGAGGAAAATAAGTATGCCTGTCATCGAACCATGTGTGACACATGCAAACGAATATAGCAGTCTATGTACGTTGCCCCAAAGTTAAGTTTGCAAAAACCACCTCACTTACGGTACCTGGTGCGGCCATGAGCATAGCCCATGGCACAGAGAGTAAAAAAACACACCAGAGTACACTCTTCCTGTTTCTCCTCATTTTACGCTGCAATTGCAACATACCATATAACAATGCTTCGGCAGTTGGTGGGCACCCTGGTACGTAGATATCCACAGGTACGATGCCTAATGAGAAAGGGTAAAACTGGTCGCCTTTGCACGCAGAGAAATACTTACGATCACAACCCCGAACAACAGCGTATGAGTAGTGATAGTAGCCACCACCATTAGCGCAGGATCCCATGGAAATCACCCATCTTGGCTCAGGCATTTGGTCATAGACTTTACGAAGGGCGGGAGCCATTTTGTTTGTGAGAGTACCGGCGACAATCATGACGTCGGATTGACGTGGAGAGGCACGAAAAACAACACCGAGACGATCCTGGTCATAGCGAGCGGCAGCCATGTGCATCATCTCGACGGCGCAACAGGCAAGACCGAAGGTCATTGGCCATATTGAACCTTGGCGTGCCCAGTTGACAACTTTGTCCAGTGTCGATAGGACGTATTCTGTTTAGATACAGGTAAGCCTACTTGGGTGAAACTGCGGGAGGCACACTTACCAGCCTTGTTCTGGGGCTGCTCCAGACTTAGCTGGTTTGAACCACGCTTTGCTAAGGCTGTAATCGGCTCGGGGGGACAGGCAGTCGAAGCGGGTATAGTATCAGGAGCTTGTGCAGGCTTCGACATGTGTACGGAACGAGCAGCTGGAGGGAAAGGGGTAAGGAAGGTTCCCAAAAGAATTGATAGACCATACCATAGATTCCTACTGTGGGTCTAAGTGCTGCTGCCCTACAAGCGCTGGTGACT
>Ga0153958_1000489_pt1 | contig 10130 bp, 9 predicted proteins | sample TSFL042MetaG_FD_104719 | JGI IMG/M metagenome (GOLD analysis project Ga0153958, IMG submission 104719) | Attine ant fungus gardens microbial communities from Florida, USA - TSFL042 MetaG | ecosystem: Host-associated > Fungi > Mycelium > Unclassified | place: USA: Florida, Wekiwa Springs... | reverse complement strand
CTGTATATAAGGACTCATAGTCTGAGGATTAGACCTCAGACTTAACAACATCTTTTGTCACTTGCCTAACTTTGCATTTTTGAACTCTTTAAAGTATCAAAGCACCCATCACAAATAGTAAGTAACCATTTGTGATACATACTACTACCTATTGTTCTACATATGGTAGTGCCTTTGTACTGTAAATAGCAATAACTTAACCTTATGAAGGCTGTCCTTTGTTCTAAGAAAAGAACAAATGACTATTGATGAATAATTAATGATGTCATAACTTGGCAAAACAACTAAGTCATTATTTATATTTCTTTTCTAGACTTACTACACAAGGATGGAGTACGAGAAAGTATCACATGACTAAGTATCACAGAGTCATAGGGTTACAAGTCACAGTCAGGTGATGTCACATGACTAAGTTACATGGGAACTATGGGAAAGTAGTGCACAGACCATATAGTAGTTGTATAAGTAGTGTAGAGAATCTAACAAAAACTCCATTGAGTTCTCCTTGTCAACTTGGATAAGGAATGGGATTAAGTTATTACAACTAAGTCCTTACACCAGAACTTGATTTCACTTCTAAAGCACCTATCACAAACTTCATTCAGCCATATCTCCATCAGTTCTTCAACAATTCCCATGGTTTTAATAGCACCAAAAAGCCCTTGAAAAGACCTTTCAATTGATACCAGTCATGTCTTGAAGCAATTAGTGACAGCCGAGATATTAGGCAGATCAACTGGTAACCACCATAGTACTGTTTATTAAATTGCCAATATCTCGGAAACCACCACGATCTATGCTTTGCTTTTAGGCATCAGGAAAGCCCTCTTTATACTGCTCAGAATGAGTTTAAAACGGTGCCAAGGCAATTAATATTAGTGGAGATATGAAGGCCTCAATGTTTGCACATTGACTTCATTAATTATCCATTGATAGTCACCTGTCCTTTTCTTAGAACAAAGGACAGCCTCCATAAGGTTAAGTTATCACTATTTACAGCACAAAGGCACTACCATATATAGAACAATAGGTAGTAGCATGTGATGATCTGTTCTAGTGCACAGACCATTACTTTTATGTATATAAGAACTCATAGTCTGAGGATTAGACCTCAGACTTAACAACATCTTTTGTCACTTGTCTAACTTTGCATTTTTAAACTCTTTAAAGTATCAAAGTACCCATCACAAATAGTAAGTGACCATTTGTGATACTTTGTGGGCAAAAAGGATGGGAGTAAGCAGATGGTAATAGACTACTGCAACCTAAACAACCAGACAGTGAAAAATAATTACCTGCTACTGCTAATTACAGAGCTAATTGACAATATGAGTAGCAAGAAAGTGTTCACTAAAATAGATCTGAGGTAAGGGTTCAATAATGTGAGGATCAAAGAAGAAGATGAGTGGAAGAGAGCGTTTATAATGTATATAAGGTCCTTCGAGCCAATAGTTATGTTCTTTGGAATAACAAATTTGCCAGTCATATTCCAGGCAATGATGAATGAAATTCTGAGGGATTTAATAAATGAAGGAAAAGTTGCTGCATTTGTAGATGATGTGCTAGTAGGGATGGAAACAAAGAAAGGACATAATGAGATTGTGGAAGAAATACTGAGGAGGCTAGAAGAAAATGACTTGTACATCAAGCCAGAGAAATGTATGTGGAAAGTGAAAAAAATTGGGTTCCTAGGAGTAGTAATAGGGTCTGATAGAATAGAAATGGAGAAAGAGAAAGTAGATAGAGTACTCAGTTGACCAGAGCCGAAAAATGTAAAAGATGTCAGGAAATTCTTAGGTCTCGCAAACTATTATAGAAGGTTCATCAAAGGGTTTGCTCAAGTAGCAAGACCTATGAACGTGCTGACAAAGAAAGATGTAAAGTGGTAGTGGGGAGTAGAACAGTAGAAAGCATTTGACAAACTCAAAAAGATGTTCACAACAAAACCAGTATTAGCGGCACCGGACTTAGATAAGGAATTCAGAGTAGAAGCTGATACATTAAATTATGCTACTGAAGGAGTACTATAAGGGTGACTGGGGCACAAGACTCCAGGAGAATCCTCAGTTATATTACAGTTTGTGATTATGATACAACTCACCTTCAGAAGAATCCTCAGAGATTAGGATAAGACTCCTGAAGGAATCTTCTATATTATATATACTAGGTTTACATTCTCTAGTGTCAGGGTCAGTGTGATCAGAGCTATACTAGTGTGTTTAAGTATTACTTTAGTAATACTTGAACAGGCTTAGGCTGCTCTGGAGTGTTACTATGCAGGTTAGGAGTGGAAATAGAGCTATCTTCTTACATTCACCCCCCCTTCAAGATTGCTATGTCTTGGAGCGATAGACTCTAAATAAAAGATGTTGTCGAACTTCATATGCTGGATGTGTCTCGGAGCTCCAGAGTGTTTGCGGTGGAACTCCGCTGTCAGTTCTGGAGCAGAGACTTTGGAGGTGAACTCCCAGAAATTGTGTTCGTAGCCATATCCTTTCCACTTGATGAGGTACTGGAATTTTCTCTGGTGCCAGCAACTATCAAGTATCTCTTCTACTTCCCACTCTGTTTCTCCATCAATGATGATAGGCAGTGGGTGATCTGCCGTTTTCCATTCTGCAATCGGGTCATCTGGAGCTGGAGTAAGCTTCACTATGTTGAACACTGAATGGAGTTGCTTCATCCAGTGTGGCAGTTTTAAGTGATAGGCCATAGGTCTGATCTGCTGCTCTACTACAAAGGGGCCAAGCTGTCAATGTGAGAGTTTCTGCAAAGGGTGCATAGTCTGGATATCCGATGCATCAAGGAAGACTTTGTCGCCAGGGTTGAACACTGGAGTCAGAGTTCTTTGTTGGTTGTAGTATCTTTTCATATCGTTCTATGTCTTGCAGATCACAGATTTTGCTTCCTCAATTGCCATTCTCATCCTTTCTGTGAATTTGTTGACTTTCTCCAGACCAGAAGGGTTCTGCTAGGGTTTGAAGCCTATGCAAGGAAGCCTTCTAGTGTCAAGCAGGAACGAAGGCTATTGGGTAGTAGAGTGAATGTGATTGTTGTGCTGGAACTCTGCCAAGAGTAAGAGGTCATACCAATCGTCTTGCCACTTGTTCACAAAGAGCTAGAGGTACTGGTCCAACTCTTGGTTGACATGCTGTTATGCCACTAGAAAATTTTCTGCAAAAATGTACCATGGGATACATATTATACCCCTGGATTTCACTATTGGAATCTACTCTAGAGATCTCCTACAAGCCCCAGACATAATCTAGACCCAAGATTAGGTACTTCTCTTAGGTAGTGACCAAGCTACCACATGCTAGAATAGCATATACCTCGGGAGATAAGACTGATGAGCTAGCATCAGATTTCTTAGATATAGACTATCAATGTTAAAACTCTAGAAATCAGAGGCTCAGAGATATTTTTGGAATGCAAGATAATTTCGATCTAGAGCGGACTTAGACTAATATAACATCAAGACAGCAGATCAAAAGTCTATTAGTGACTAGTGATCCCATCACTGCTGGACTCAGTCAAGAAATGGACGCACCGCCAGACAACGATCATATCACTAACACTTGGACACACTATTATGTGTTTCTAGACTATATTTGGAGTAGAAGGAAGCCAGTTTGGGGTCTGGGAAATGATGGGCAGGAGTAAAGTATGGAGGTGGAGCAGTATCATATAGTCATGTTTAGGAGGTATGGAGAACAGAAAGGTGGCAGCTATCATAGCTGCATGGTGGTGTCATAGAGGAAAGATGTGAGAAAGAGCGGTAAAATGGAGAGTTTCCTTTTCTATTTATTTTTAATTGAGTCTCTAACATTTGTAATATTCTAATGTATTTCTCAGAGTGGAGATTGATGAGGAGAGCCTCCTTGGCCCTTGCCTTCATCTTAGAAGCTCTTGAGGTTGTAAATGCAATTCTCTTGAGTATGAAAGGGGTGATCTTGGTGAGAGGTTGAGTTGGTAAATGTTTCCTACCCTATATCCTACTCTTAAGACACAACAGTTGCTTGGGCAACCTTCTATGGAATAGCAGACCTGAAAAGCCTGGCTAATCATTGACTTAGATTGTATCACACCCATAAGGTTTGGTGTGGGGGGTACAGATGAGGGCTTGATTGAGTGTGGTAAGGCCTTTGAGCGGTTTACTGACTATTCTACTAGTGAACTTGTTATGGTATGTAAAGATGAACATCTTAGGGACATCATACGAGGCAAATCTAGATTGAGCTCCCAATCATTCTATCTATTTTTATATTACAGATAAGCTACGCTTCCTATTTTAATTTCTTTCTGATACCCCCACTTCCTTTATCACAAATGGTCACTTACTTATTTGTGATTGGTGCTTTAGAATCTTGAAAGGTTCAAAAATGTGAAGTTTAGACAGTGACAAAAGATGTTGTTAAGTCTGAGGTCTAATGTCATATTCTAGAAATATAATAATTATATAATTTATTTCTCCTAATTATTCTCCTAAAATTAATAATAGTAGGATAGCATAGTAGACTACTCTCCTCCTATTCCGGACTTCCTATAAGTACTGAGTAGTTATAGTGTAATTTCTTAGTCTGTAAATTAATGTCAATTAGTCCTAATCGTATCTCATCCTCTCTGACTCCTCAACTTACTGCTTAGAACCTCTGTCTTGACGACTTCCACTACTCCAAAATACGCGACCAACCTCACAACCGGAGACCAGGGCACAATACATAAGTTGAAGCCAAGGTCGTTCAACAAGTCGTTCTCCACTCCAACGTCCTTGACAGTCTGCTGGGGTCTTCTTTCTGGTTTTGCGATTACTGTTAAGTACTATCTATTCTCCAAGATAGCTTAGTACATCATTCCAGAGTATAACTCTATTATTACTCTATTCTTTCACTCTCTGTCCATTTGTCCTTAACAGAATTTACAGACTCATACCAGTTTCTGTCGTGTTTTAATTCTGATGTCTCGCCAGTCTGTAGCTCCCTCTTCTGGGAGTAATTCCATTTCCCTTGCTGACCAAACTATTGGTCGCTTCACTTCAGGCCTCCCAAGGAGGTCTAGACGTCTTCAATCGGGGACTCCTTATACTCTGGTACGCCCCTGCTCATCTCCACCTCTGGTGGAACCTTCAGAATTCCACAGGGTGGACCCCACCACCATTCCTCATATCAATAACGACCTGGACTGGGTTAATGCTCCTATTCCTGTTCCTACTCCTATGTTCCAAACTCTACTTGTCGCTGACTGTAATTCCATTAACAACCAGTTAGCTGAGGCTCTCCGACAATTATCAGAAAACCTTAACAGAGGATCAGCACCAAAGCCCCACCAATCGAAGGCCCGTATTCCAGACACCTTCGACGGTTCCAACTCCCACAAGCTTAATCACTTCCTATTCCAATGCCGACTCTTTTTCCATACCAACCCCTCGTAATTCTCTACCAATGAAGAGAAAATCAATTTCACAATGACCTACCTCTCCAGTGTAGCGCAAGATTAGTTCGAAGTCACATTACAACAGGAAAACCTCGGCTACGCACAACCCTGGCTTTTTACTTGGCATCTCTTTGTAGAAGAGCTCCGAGTGCATTTCGGACTCTCGGACCCAGTAGGGGATGCCACTAGTCTCATCGACAATCTCCGTATGAAGCCAGGAGATAAAATTGCGACTTATAATGTGGAATTCATGCGGTACGCAGCACAGTTGAACTGGGTGATACAGTTCTATGCCATTGCTTTTACCAGGGACTGCCAAATCGCCTCCAGGACCCGATATTAAACAGGGAACAGGGAAAACCCACCTCCTTCCATGCCATGTATCAACTGGCAATCACCTTCGACAATTGCTACTGGGAACGAAATCACAAACGAGATCATTTCCACAATACAGAGAAGGAGGTAGCAGACAGTCACTACCAAAAACAGGGTAGAATGACTCAGTACTCCACCTCCTCGCAAAGCTCCGCTTTATCTTGTCCCCAGTCATCTACAACTCTGCCACAAACCGCGCCATCTCAGAGTTCCCAAAAACCCTTCAGACAACCATTCTTCATCGTTAAATCACCATCTCCGTCCACTCCGCGTGTTGACCTCTCCGACAAACTAGGCAGAGACTGTAAATTGAACGGCAATGAGCGCAAGCGTCATATCAACAATAATCTCTGCTTATACTGCAGATCGAAGGACCACAAGGTAGATAGATGCCCTAGGAAACAACTGGTAAGGGCACGATTAACTACTCTGGAGGAACAAGAGACTCTGCTCTCCGAGAACCTCTCGGAAAACTAGAGCGCAGCTCCCAAGACTCAGCACAAACTGGGAGTCGTATTGAACTCGTTTGTACAACTATGAGTCTAATGCGTCTCAACGCGTCTGCTCTTTCCGATCCAAATTCTCTTTGTATACCCCTCGTCTTTCCTCTGGTGTGTGCTCTGGACCATCTCTAGCCTATACCCATCCAAATGCTAGTAGACTCCGGATCTACCTATTGTTTCTTGGACTCTGCTTTTGCTCGTAGACATTCTCTTTCTACTACTCCTACTCTGCCTGTGGAACTACGCCTGTTTGATGGAACCTCGAATAATATTATCTCTAAGGTAGTATCATTGCCTGTAAAATTCCCCTCCAGTGAATGCATGACTCTTGACTTCTATGTCACTCTGCTTGATTCTTGTTGTTCTCTGGTATTAGGTCACTCTTGGCTCACCCACTACAATCCATTGATTGACTAGGTTTCTGGGTCAATATCCTTTCGACCACCATCTTTACTCCAAAGTCTGGCTTCTGTTCCTCCTGTTGAAACCTTGGTAAATCCTCTGTTCTCTCTAGCGGAAAACCCTCTGCAGTTCACCCCATCTAAGACATCTCCGTCTAACCCCAAGCGACCTCATATCGCGATTATCAGTGCACCAGCCCTACTCCGGGCCTCGCAGCTATCAGGCTCAAAAATATTTGCTATCCAATTCAGTTCCACAGTGCAGGCCAAATCCACTACCATCTCTGAAAAAATCGACCTCTCCTCTATTCCAGAGAAATATTACAAGTACACAGATGTCTTTAGCAAGTCCAAAGCAGAAACACTCACTCCCCACCATCCTTATGACCTTCAAATCGATCTGGAAAAAGATTTCTATCCTCCGGTAGAAACCATCTACTCCTTGTCCAAATTCAAACAGGAAACATTAAAGGAATTCATTAACGAAAACCTAACCAATAGATTCATCCGTTCGACGTCGTCACCTCACGGAGCACTGGTCCTGTTTGTAAAAAAGAAAGATGGGTCCCTCCGGCTCTGTGTAGATTTTCGCAGACTCAACAGAATCACGAAAAAGGATCGATATCCACTTCCCCTCATCTCCAACCTCCTAGATTCCCCCTGCAAAGCTCACATTTACACCAAAATTGATCTCTGACATGCGTACCATTTGTGTAAGAGGACCACTCAGTAGGCGATCACTCCTTAAGCTAGTAGATAGTCCTGAAAGCTAGTTTGAGATTCAAGTGGGGATATATCTACACACATTTACTAGTATATATACTACACTAGATAGTCAGGCACACAACACCATGGCAACTGACCTATAATCACAGAATGTCCTAGAATAACTAATAATAGACATCACACCACATGACACAGACAGGAAGAGTCAGGAACAATGGGAGTGCAATACATGATCTGTCACTAGGCCATTAATAGAACAGACCCTCAGAACTCACTAAGCATGACCCTAGATGTCCTCTTACAATTTGGTTCACATTGCCAAAGGAGACGAATGGAAAACTGCCTTCCATACTCGCTATGGAGCCTTTGAATGGTTAATAATGCCATTCAGACTAACTAACGCCCTAGCTGCCTTCCAATGCTTCATGAACAATGTGTTCTCTGATCTCCTGGATGTGTGCATAGTGGTCTACTTGGATGACATTCTAATTTACTCCGATGACATCACGCCATGCTGGAGCCACGTTAAAGAAGTGCTGAAATGACTCTGAAAAGCGGGATTGTACATGAAAGCAGAAAAATGCAAGTTTCATTCAGATTCTGTTGAATGCCTAGGCTATGTTCTATCTCCATCTGGTTTGACCATGTCCAACGCTAAAGTGAAAACCATTCAGGAGTGGCCGAAACCAAAGAAAGTAAAGGATGCCCAGTCCTTCTTAGGTTTCACCAACTTCTACAGATGTTTCATTTTCAATTATTCAGACATAGTCATTCCGCTCACTCGTCTCACTAGAAAGAACACTCTGTGGAACTTTGACGATGATTGTAGAATAGCATTTAACACCCTGAAACAAGCCTTCACCTCTGCTTCTATCCTTATGCATTGGGTTCCAGACACACAACTCATCATGGAAACCGATGCCTCAGACTATGCTCTTGCTGCTATTCTCTCCATTATGACTAAAGATAATAAGATCCACCCTGTAGCCTTCCACTCCAGGACATTCTCTGCTCCGGAACTCAACTACGACGTCTACGACAAAGAATTACTTGCAATATTTGAAGCCTTCAAAATCTGGTGACACTATTTAGAGGGGTCCGCTTCACCAATCGACGTTGTAACGGATCACAAGAACTTGGAATATTTTTCGACAACCAAGATTCTAACGTGCCGACAAGCAAGATAGTCAAAGTACCTCTCTTAATTCAACCTCGTAATTCGCTTCTGCCCTGGATGTCTTGGCACCAAACCAGACACACTCACTAGACGATGGGACGTCTACCCAAAAGAGGGAGATAATGGCTATGCTTTAGTGAACCCTCATAACTTCCGTCCAGTTTTTACTCATAAACAAATCACAGCATCTCTCTGAGCAACCATTCTGACCACTCCGACACTTTGCGCAGCCACGATATTGGATCAAAACCAACTCTACTCCAATATCCTAGCAACACTCCCCCTCGATACTTCCATATCCAACCATTTACTCCATCTGGAAGGACATTGGTCAAAAGACAGTACAGGGTTTCTCAGACTCAACAACAGAATGTACATTCCAGATAACGCCAACTTACACCTCTGAGTTCTCCAGTATCATCACAACCATGTCTTAGCAGGACACCTGGGCCAAAACAAAACACTAGAACTTATACGGAGACATTATACCTGGCCAAACATTTGCGATGACGTACAGAAGTTCTGTAAGTCTTGCATTACCTATATAAGATCCAAACCACAGCGTCACAGACCATATGGATCTCTCCAACAACTTCCTATCCCAGAACACCTATGGAATTCAATTTCTATGGACTTCATAAAGAAACTCCCTTCCTCCTCTGGTTTCAACACCATCCTCGTTATAGTGGATCACCTGTCGAAACAAGCTATATTCATCCCCACTCATGACACTATCACTTCAGCAGAACTAGCACACCTTTTCATGATTCATGTCTTTTCAAAGCACAGAGTTCTGTCTCATGTTACGTCCAACTGCAGCTCAGAATTTGTTTCTTATTTCTTCTGCTCTCTAGGTACCGCCCTAGACATGAGACTTCACTTTACCAGCGGATACCATCTAGAGGCAAACGGTCAAGAGGAACGGACTAATCAGACATTGGAACAGTATCTCTGTGTATATTGCAATTACCAACAGGACAACTGGTCCAAACTGTTACCCCTGGTGGAATTTGCTTACAACAATGCCCCTAGTGCTACCACTAGTGTCTTCCCTTTTTTCGCCAACAAAGGATATCATCCTAACCTCAGTATGTACCCAGAGTGAGATATAGCCTCTTTCTGTGCCCGTGACTTCGTACTTAATCTTGATGAATTACAAGACACGCTCAAAGAGGAAATTGCCAAAGCCCAAAGACAATATCAACCCTCTGCTGACTCGCGTCGACGACAACCACTGGACTTCTAAGTCAGACAATCAGTATTTGTCAGGTCACAGTACTTCCAGACGACTTGCCCATTGAAGAAACTCTCTGAAAAGTACCTCGGACCATACGAGATAATTGCCCAGCCCAGTCCGCAATCCTTCACACTCCACCTTCTGGAGACCATGAGTATCACAAAAGGTCACTTACTTGTTTTGTGATGAACTGGATATAGTTTCAAAAGAGCTTATAAGCAGAGTTAGGCAAGCAACAAAAGATGTTGTTAAGTCTGAGGTCTAATCCTCAGACTATG
>Ga0153958_1000488_pt1 | contig 10136 bp, 9 predicted proteins | sample TSFL042MetaG_FD_104719 | JGI IMG/M metagenome (GOLD analysis project Ga0153958, IMG submission 104719) | Attine ant fungus gardens microbial communities from Florida, USA - TSFL042 MetaG | ecosystem: Host-associated > Fungi > Mycelium > Unclassified | place: USA: Florida, Wekiwa Springs... | reverse complement strand
TGTAGGAGTTTTGGATTCTTTATATCTTCGGAACCCTGATTAATGAAAATGTAGTGCCAATATTCATCGCCATTGCCTTTGGCACTCAAAAGGTATTTGCTGAATACCCCAAATTTCAATTTTGCCGAAACAATATTTTGCCAGGATCTAATGAGAGCTTGGATATTCTGGTTACCTCACAGACCATATGGGTCCATTGTATTTAACCATACTGGCAGCGGTCGCTCCACTCGTGGTGGTGTGCTCTCAACTAACATATACACATCACAGGGTGCAGTTACAGACAGCAGTGCAACGGCAACAGTATCTGAGGCCCAATCTCACCTTCAGAAACCGATGGTGATCACTGGGGACTCCTCTGGGGTGCCTTCAGAAAGGCCTGCTGCCGACTCATTGAGACCTGAGGACCTTTCTTCCTCCCCAGTACCTGGCATGATAGAGAAACCTTGTATCGTTCCACCCCACATTGAACATACCGTGCATTTTGAGCTGCAGGAAAGATCACAAAATCAAGCCTCTGCGCCCGAGCAGCGATTAGGAGTGGGGACATTTAAACCATACGCACAGGACCAATGATTCCCGGACAGTGCACAATTGACGTGCGATGTGGTGTTATGGTTGTGAAAAATAGGACTACCCCAATATTTTATTTTCTCTCTTTTCTTATCTTGATTTAAATGTTGCAGTTTACGATCTTGAGATCTGTGCTAGGCTCTCATTGATGTTCGTTGATCAATTGTATTATACCACCACACAAGGTCATATACATGTTATTAATACACACTGTACTGTGCTGGTGACTCAATAATGTACTAGGACCATTGAATCACTACTTCTATCAATATTATCTTATGCATGAAGGTTCTGTTAAATAAAAAGTATAACAAAGTAGATGCTCAGTGAAATATTTGCTCCATTGTAAATAGACAAACAGAAAATTTTCAATAGCTTTCCTACCTTGTTGTCATTGTTGATGCTCACTACAAAATCTTACAACTTTCCATTCACTGAATTTTATACTTGGTGAGGAAACCTTCTTGTCAGTGAGCCAACTCCTGAGCTGGAATAAAGCCAACTGCTCTTTATCAGTGTTTGACAAAGAGAACTCAATAGAGTTCCCATTAAATTTGCTACACTATATATATAATTACTATCGTAGCTATACACCTTATCTTCCACAGTCCTCATGTCCATCAGGTGACTTCTTTGTCACATGCTGTGACTATGACTTGTGACTTCATTGTGATGTGAGTGCTGTCACACCTTTGTGACTCTGTGACTAGTCATGTAATATTTCCCATGCTCCACCTTAGTAATAATCTAAAAGAAAAGAAAAGAAATATAAATATAAATAATGACTTAGCTGTTTTGCTAAGTCATAACACTTTGTGCTTGTAAATAAGCATTGATGGCATCAGATAAATTATATTTAGATAAATGACCTCTAGGATATGACTTAGAAAAACTAGACATTTATGGGACTTGCTAACTGTTTAACAGGTAATCAACAAAGTCCAAATTACAAAGCAGCATCAAGAGCATAATAGGGGAAGATGGAAGAATATTCTAGAAGAAAGTAGTAATGAAGACATGTCATCTTTGATGGAAAGGACTTAGTAAGGGAACACATTATTATAAAGAAAAGAGAGGACCACATTATCAGTAGGATTTTGGGAGGACTTAGGATAGAAAGGAGACAAAGAAAATCCAAAAGTAGCAATAGTTTCCTTTTTATATTTTAATTCTTGAGTTTCAGGGCTTTGTAATAACATTAATATAGTATCTAGAGTACAGTTGGATTGGAAAAGAACCACTTGACTCCTATCTCTATTTACACTGCCTCTAGAATCGTGAATGTGGATCTATTGAGAGTAAAAAGACTGGGACCAGGGGGATGTCTTGAGAAGAACACAGAATATACCCAGAACTCAATCTAGAGAGAAGATACAGATGTAACTTAGGCAGGCTTCGGAGAGGACAGCAGGCTAGGAAAGCTTGGCTAGGTGCACACTTAGATTACATCACACCTATAAGGTTCAGTGTTAGGGATACAGACAAGGGAGCAACTAAGTGTAAAAAGTCCATGAGTGATCAACTAACTGTATTTTCCAGAGGAGCTTTTGTCACAGTGTGTAAAGGTTGACACCTTAGGGAGGCTATGTGACAACAATTTAGAGAGATCTTACAATCCTTTTTACAATTACCAACATATATTTTACTAGAGCTGTGTATAATTCTTATTTCTCTAATTATTTATAAACCTTTAACTTTGATTATCTTCTCTCAGACCTTTAGCATATAATTGGAAGCTGGCATATCATTATCTTGTTTGTTCCAGTGTACAATTCTCTTTTGCACTCTTTTATTGATATTCCTAGGACTTTTGTTCTGATGACTTCTTTCCATTCCAAAATAAGCAACCGATTTCACAACCAGAGACTGGGGCACAACACATAAGTTGAAGCCAAGGTTGTTTATCAAAGTCGTACTCCATTCCAATGTTTTTATTCTGTTAACTAGAGCTTGCTTTCTTTTTGGGTTTCCTATCATTACTAAGTATTATCTATTCTCTGAAGTAGTACTATACATCTATCCTAGAGTATAATTCTATTTATAACTCCCTTTCTCTGTTCCCTATCTTCCCATATTTGACAAGTTCTCATATTACTGATCAGTTGACTTTTTTGTTATATGCTATGACTGTGACCATTCCATGACTTATATCACACCTTTGTGACTCTGTGACTATCATGTGATATTTCCCATGCTCCATCTTAGTAATAAAAGAAAAGAAATATTAAATAATGACTTAGTTGTTTTGCCAAGTTATAATAGAAGCAAATGTGTACTATAAAGACCATATAAAAAGAATGAGGATGGATATATGTGACCTAGGAAAGACAGAAGTGATACTGGGGATGCCATAATTACAGGCACACAACCTAGAAATAAATTGGGAAACTGAGAAAGTTAAAATGACAAGGCACCTATCTTTGTGTAGCAAGATAGTACTAAAGAAAGAAGAGAAGAAAGTCAAAAAGGAAAAAAGAGTAGTAACCCTAGAGAAAGAAAGAATCATCAGATAGGCAATAGACAATAAAGAAGATTAGGGAAGAGAAGAGGAAATTGAAGAGGACCATAGAAAAATTAAAGAGTTGGTCCCAAGAAAATTTCTAAAGTAGAGAAAAGTATTTGGGAAAGTAAAGTTGAAGAGAATACTGACCAGAAAAGTTTGGGATCATGCTATTGATCTCAAGGAGACATTTAAACCATAGAAGGAAAGAATCTATTCTCTATCCAAAAATAAGAGAGAAGAAGTTCAGAACTTTGTGGAGAACCAATTGAGAAAGGGGTATATCAGATTGTTAAAATCCTCTTAAACATCACTAGTTTTCTTCATGAGTAAAAAGAATAGTAGTAATGGACTACTATAACCTAAATGATCAGATGATAAAGAACAACTATCTGCTCCTATTAATTATAGAATTAATCAACAATATAGAAAGTAAGAAAATCTTTACCAAAATGGATCTAAGGTGGAGGTTTAATAACATAAGGATAAAGGAAGAGGATGAGTGGAAGGGAGCATTTACAATATATATAGGATGTTATCAATAGACTGTGATAGCCCTTAATGATCACCCAAGATAGATGTTCAAGAAAAACTCAATAGAGTTCTTTGTTAGATTGCTTAACTACTTATACTACTTTACAAGTGGCTATATACTACTAGTCCATGATCACATGTCTTTCTGGAATGTTCTATGATCACATGACCTTGTCACATGATTGGATTACCTAATTTCCTATGCTATTTATATCTTGACTCTATTGTATGACTTGATATTATGGATCAAGTGTTTAAATGCATAGGAATTTATTTCCTTTTTGGGACTTTTATAATATAGCCTCCTCTTTAAGTTTCCTTGTCCCAAGGAATTTTTCCATCATTTCCAATTTTTCTCCCATCTCTTTTCCCTTTCTTTCTCATATCTTTTTCTTTCTCATCTATATAGTAATTTTGCTGTGAACTCACAAGGTAATTCCCAACTAAATTCTTTTTCTTTTTCTTCTAGCTCCTGTCACCTTAGTTCTTTGGCCTCTTTCCTGTACTCTCTCTCAAACTCTTTTACTAACTCTTTTGCATTCTCCAAATTTTCCCTATTCTCCCATGTATCTTTCTCCACCATATATCCCTTCTATTGTACTAAGAACTTTTCCTTCTCTCTTATTGTTCTCTTGTTTAAGATTTTTTCTACCTCAAATTTCTCTTCTTCCTTGATTATGACTGGTTTTGGCAGTATTTTCTTTTGTCCCTCTACCTATGGTTTATAGAGCCATACTCTACTTACATTGACTACAGGGTGTATTCTAATAGACTTAGGTAGTTCTAATTCTATTGTATTACTAGAGACAATTTCCTTTACTTTGTAGGGCTCACAAAACATTCTATCAATTTCTCTGATCTTCTTCCCTTTATCTGTCATTTTAAGTTCTTCATACTTAACAGTACTAAATCTTCTACTTTGTATTCCTCTCCCTCTTCTCTCTTTCTATTTACAAACTTCTTCATTTCTTCCTGTGCTTTTTCCAGTACTGCTTTTGCTTCCTCTTGGATTTTTCTCATTTTTTCTACAAACTTTCCTACTGCTTTATACTTCCTCTTTTTTCTTTCCTCAAATCCCATTCTTGGGTCTTGATCATAGTTTACTTTAAATGGCAATGTTTTTGTTATTGCATAAATTTTGTTATTATACACAAATTCTGCTGTTCCCAACTAGTCTAGCTATTGCTCTTGCCTATAGTCAATAAAGACCCTCAAATACTTGTCCAATTCTTGGTTAATCCTTTCTATTTGCCTATCCATCTGTGAGTAATAGGCTGTTGAGAGTTTTGTTTGGATTCTCAATAATCAGTTCAGCTCCTTCATTATTTCCACTGCAAACTATACTCCTCTGTCTGATACAATGCTTTCTGGAAGTCCATGCAACTTCTATACATGATCTCAGAATAGCTTCACAAGTCCTTCTGCTGATGTTTTTTCTGTCATTGCTATAAAATATGCCATTTTGCTAAAACAATTGCATACTACTAGAATAGTATCGTATCCCTAAGCCAGCAGTAGCTTAGTGATGAAGTTTGCTGAGATATGACTTCATGACTTTTCTGGGATCGTGTTGGGCATCAGTTTTCCTGCTAGTGCTTCACTTGTATTCTTATATCTTTGATAAGCATCGCATCCTTCTACATACTTTTCCACTTCTTTTGTTACTCCTGGCCACTAGTAGTTCCTGGTAACTAACTCTATCATCTTCCATCTTCCTCTATGCTCTCCTACTGGGGTATTATGATGTAACTATATTACTTCTCTCCTGAGTTCCTCTTTTGGTACATACACCCTTCCTTCTTTCATTACTACCCCATCTTCTATTTTCCATTCTTCATCTTTTAACGTCTTTATTCCTGTCTTCTTTAACTTTTCTACTGCTTTCACTACTCTTTCGTCTTCTTCTTGTGCTTTCTTTATTCTTTCTCTTAAGTTTCCTTTCTCTACTAGTATTTTCACTCCCTTGACCCATTCTGGTTTTATCAACACTTGATCTTTATTATCTTTTTCCATTCTTTCTTACCAGTCTAGTCTCTTGCTTAGTCCATCTGCCTTTTCCATGCTCTTTCCTGGAACATGCTTTAATACAAAGTTGAACTATGATAGGTACAGGGCCCATCTTGCTTGTCTCTGGTTTAACTTCTAGCTTGTTATGAAGTACTAGAGGTTTTTATAATCCATCCAGATTTCAAATTTTAGCTTTGCCTCTTTCAAATAGTATCTCCACACTTCTAGATACCTGATTGTTACCAGCGTCTCTTTATTGTGAATTTCATAATTTCTTTCTGTGGCATTTAACAATTTAGAGATGAAGGTCACTGGCCTTTACTTTCTATCCTCACATTTTGTTGACAGTACTCCCCCAGTTGCATAATCTAAGGCATTTGCTTTTACTCTCATTTCTCTATCTATGTCTGGAATAGCCAAGACTGGTTCTATTGATAGGGATCAAAGGGAATTTGATTACTGAACAAAAGTAATAACAAATGAGAATGCAAATGATCCTTGAGATGTCTTACAATTGTACGCTAACAAGTAAGCACTGGGGAGATGATCAAATATAAAAGAGAGCTTAAACAAAGGGTAAAATAGAAAGGGGGAACTCAAATAACTAAAAGGAATAATAATAATAAAGAACTTATATGAATCCACTCGAGGTAAGTCTCACCATACTGGAATCTCTGAGACATGCGTTCATCTCACATCGTGACACTACTGCCCTTATCTAGTCTAGTAGTCTGGCTTACCATTGATATAGTAGAACTATCTAGAACTCCCATGCCATTGATGGGAATCTAAGAGAATTAGATCTCGAAACAAGGGTAATAACAAATGAAAATATAATAATCTCTGAGATATTTTATAGTTGTGTACTAAACAAGTAGGCACTGGGGAGGTAATCAAATAACAAAGGAGAGCTTAGGAATAGGGGAAATAGTGGGGTACAATCCAAAAGAACTAGAAGAAACAATAACAAAATATTTAAGAATCCACTCGAGGTAGATCTCACTGGAATAGGATCTCTAAGATGCGTGTTCGTCTCGCATCATGACACTACTGCCCTTACCTAGTCTAGTAGTCTGGCTTGCCGTCAATACAGCAGAACTACCTAGAACTCCTGTACTATCGTGTAGACTCTTCTTCAGCTGACTGTACAACTAAAAGCCAACTTCAATGACACGTAACAAGCTATTAACTCCTAGCATAAGCAAATGCCCAAGTCCGTTGGGGCTCAAATTCCCATCGAGGGAGAGTTTTGGTGGGTTTTTTAGAAAGTAAAATAGAACAGTTTGGAAAACTAAAAGCTCAGTCACTCAAAAATAGCCATTAAGCCCTAGAGCAACAGAGAGGGATGATGATAGGGGTATGATAATTGAGTTCCCTTCTGTGCCCTAGAGTATTTTATTATGATTACAAAGCAAAGAAACAACAAAGAAAGTGAGACAAAGAAAACCTCCAAATTCCCAATTCTAGCAAGGCCACAATGATGATATGGTGTCCCTCCCAAACACCAACTAACTGCTTCCTACCATTCTAGTCCTACTCTAGGAACCCTTCCTTACACAATGGTCAGACCTTGGGCCTCTTGACAAACTGTGGGCAGAGACAGCGGTCTTGAGCCATCTTGCTCTCGTACATGTTTTTTTCGTCTAATCTTCCTACTACTTCTCTCCTTAGCTTCCCAGTTCTTCCTTTTACCTCTCTTACGCATTCTCACTTTTCTATCTCCTAGTTTCCTTCTACCGCTGCTGCGAGGCAACTTTATGATGGTACGACTCTCTTGATCTTGCTATAATTAGCCATCAGTGATGATGGCCTAAATCTGATCATAACTCTTCTTTAAATAGGACTGCCGGTGGCTGCAATATGACATTGCTCGGATCGTGTTAACCTGTCTAAGTTCGCTTCTGTTCTTGAGAGCACTTTTAGAAGGGAAATCCATTGGGAACCTGATACAGGGCATCTGGACAAGCATCCATGAGACATAGATAGCAGTGGTCACAGCCGCTACTCTGCTACTCGAGCTAGATGCTCAAGTCCATGACTGGGCGTCTAAAGAAACATCTTTGGGAGGCTGAACTCATCTCTCGAGCTGGTTATTCTTGTTATTAAGGTGTAAAATGTCACTTATTTTGCCTAAACATTTGTATGGCGTAACACTATTGTATGGACTCTTCTTTAGCTAACAGTACAACTGGAAGCTGACTCCAATGACACGTTGAAAGGGTGCAAAAGGGAATTGTACACTGGGACAAACAAAACAATGATATGCCAGCTCCCAATTGTGTGCTAAAGGTCTAAGGAGAGGTAATCAAAGATGAAAGTTTATAAATAATTAGAGAAATAAGAATTATATGTAGCTCTAATAAAATATATGTTGGTGGTTGTAAAAGGATTGTAAGATCTCTCTAGATTGTCATCACATAGCCTCCCTAAGGTGTCAATATTTATACACTGTGACAAAAGCTCTTCTGGAAAATACAGTTAGTTGATTACTCATGGACCCTCCATACTCAGTTGCTCCCTTGTCTGCATCCCCAATACCAAATCTTACAGGTGTGATGCAATCCAAGTGTGCACCTAGCCAAGCTTTCCCAGCCTGCTGTCCTCTTCGAAGCCTACTTGAGTTGCATCTGCATCTTTTCCCTAGATCGAGTTCTGGATATATTCTGTGTTCTTCTCAAGACATCCTACTGGTCCCAGTCTTCTTACTCTCAATAGATTTGCATTTACAATTCTAGAGGCAGTGTAGATAAAGGTAGGAGTCAAGAGGTTCCTCTCCTATCTAACTACACCAGATACTATATTAGAATGATTATAAAGCTCTGAAACTCAAGGAATAAAATATAAAAAGGAAACTATTACTACTTTTGATGTTCCCTCAGCCTCTTCTCACACTAAGTCCATCCCAATTCCCAGTAATGACGCGTCCTTGTGGTAATGTGTCCTCTTCATCAAATCCTTTCCATCAAAGATAATGCGTTGTCACACTGGACAGCTGTTTAGGCAATAAAAGTGATATTTTTCACTATAACAATGAGAATAACCAGCTCGAGAGACAAGTTTAATCCTCCAGAGAAACCATTAGATGCCCAGTTGTGGACTCGAGCATACTACTTGAGTGGCAGAGTAGTGGCTGTGACCACTACAGAAATCTCATAGAGATTGTCCAGAGAATTTCATAACAGATCTATAATAGAACTCCCCTCTAGAGTACTCTTGAGAGTAAAAAGGACCTTAGAAGATGTTCTTTAACAGAATGATGTTATATCTCAGCAGCAGTCACTTATTTATAACATCTAGGTTACCATCAGAGCAGGGCCATCATTGCTAATGGCTAATTATAGCAAGAACTAGCAAGATGAGTCCTCTCAAGAACTATATTACAAACCTAACAGAAAAAGACTGAGACTCGAAGATGTGATGAAGTATAAAGGAGTAGTAGAAGGACTAGAAAGGTCAGATAGAGAGATGAAAGAAGAGATATTTGATGAAGATAATGTGCTCGAGAGCAAGATAACTCGAGATTGCTGTCTCTCTCTATGGTCCATCAAAAGGCTTGAGAGCCATATATTGTTTAGAGAAGAACCCCAGGAGTAGGATTAGAGGAGTGGAAAGTGGTAGCTAAGTAATCAGGAGAGGTGTTGTCTCATCATTTCCCTCTTACTATCTTTGGGAATTTGGAAGTTTTCTTTGTTTCTTTTCTTTTGTTGTATCATTGCTTTGTAATCCTAATAAAATACTCTAGGGCACAAAAGGGAAAAAGAGACTCTTTTCCCCCATCATCTCTTCCTCTGTTACTCTAGAGCTAAAAGGCTATTTGAGTGATTTGAGGATTTCTTTTGTGTCTGCTTTATGAAAACTCTATAAAACTTCCCTCAAAGGGAGACTTAAGCTCAATGGACCTGGGCATTCACTTACACTAGGAGCTAACTACTCACTACAGGTCATTGGAGTCGGCTTCCAGTTGTATGGTGTCATGACTTGGCAAAACGACTAAGTCAATATTTATGTTCTTTTTTATTTTCTTTTCTATTTTCTTTTCTTTATTTTCTTATCAATGGATGTGCGAGATAAAAGTGACTCATAAGGAAGCATGGGACTTTGGTACAGGGTTAGGGTTAGTCATTTGTATAAGTAGTGTAAGAAATCCAACGGAAACTCTATCGAGTTCTCTTTGTCAAACTCTGAACAAAGAGACAGTTGGCTTCATTCTGGTCATTGGGGTTTAGACACTGATATATGGTTAGCTGAAGAAGAGCCTACACAATGGCACAGGAGTTCTAGGTAGTTCTGCTGTATCAACAGTGAGCTAGACTACTAAACTAGGTAAGGGCAGTAGTGTCACAGCATGAGATAAACATGTGCCTTAGGGATCCTATTATGGTGAGGATTTGCTCGAGTAGATACTAAAAACAGTTCTTTTCTTCTTAGGTTTCTATTTGATATGTTTTGGTTATTCTTTGGACTTTTACCTTTAGTAAGCTCTCTATTATTTGATTTATCTCCCCAGTGCCTACTTGTTTAG
>Ga0153958_1000487_pt1 | contig 10145 bp, 8 predicted proteins | sample TSFL042MetaG_FD_104719 | JGI IMG/M metagenome (GOLD analysis project Ga0153958, IMG submission 104719) | Attine ant fungus gardens microbial communities from Florida, USA - TSFL042 MetaG | ecosystem: Host-associated > Fungi > Mycelium > Unclassified | place: USA: Florida, Wekiwa Springs... | reverse complement strand
GTCTGTGCACTAGGACAGATCATCACATGCTACTACCTATTGTTCTATATATGGTAGTGCCTTTGTACTTAAAATAGTGATAACTTAACCATATGGAGGCTGTCCTTTGTTCTAAGAAAAGGATAGATAACTATCTATGGGTAATTAATAAAGTCTATGTGCAAACATTGAGGCCTTCATATCTCCACTAATATTAATTGCCTTGAGGTCATTTTTGGCTCATTCTGAGTGTTATGAAAAAGGCTTCTGCTGAGCCTAGAACAGAAGCATCAATTGTGGCAGTTTCTAAGATATTAGCAATTTAATAAACAGTAGTATGGTGGTTACCAGTTGATCTGCTTAATATCTCAGCCAATATTGATCATCTTGAGACATGACTGGCATTGATCAAAAGGTCTTTTTGAGGGCTTTCTGTAGCCTTTGAGATTGTGAGAATCATTGAAGAATTGATGGAGATATGGCCAAATGAAGTTTGTGACAAAGCTTATATCTAACACTTGATATCTTCATGCTCCTTGTTAAAGGATCGAGTTAAGGTTTTCAGTGAAGTTATATCAGAGGAGAGATGTCAATGAGACTTTGAGTAGCATCCTTGAGGTTGTCCTAAGACAAGTAAGAGTACTGATTCCTCAGAGTAAGATTTTACAGAGGGAATACAGAAAGAGAGAACTTGCTGTTCCCTTCTTTTTCTGGTCTGTATTTATCCTAACTAGGTATTGTGACTATGTTACAATGTGGTAATACTAGTTATAACTTTGGGTGACTAGTTAAGTGACAGTCTAGTGACAGAAGTGATAAGGGCAACAAGTTGAGTCAATGTCTAATAATGGGTTAGTCCAATGTTGTCCTATTTAGCACAAGTCCAAAGATAGAAAAAGGAATAGTCTGAGATTTCTCTGAAGAGTCTTGTCCATTCTGTGAGTCCATTATCTCTTAGAGTCCTCAGACATATTATGCATTTACTGTATAATAATATTCTCATCTAGCATTGCCAACATCTCATCTACTAACTACTCATTATCAGACCATGGCTGATAATAGTTGTAGTCCCACTCGATGTTCATAACAAAGACCCCAAAAATGACCAAGGACCAATCAAATGACCATAACAAATAAAGCAGAACAAAAGTCCTACTAGTATGGCATACCTGCTCTGAGTAAAGGAGAAAGGGAAACATTCCCTTTTGACCTCACCTACCTAGGTAAGGAGCTCAAGTGGAGTTTGAAACCCAGGGAGGTTTTTAGTGGGTTGGCTTATCCAAGCCCACACTATGGGAGCAATCCCATGCTGGTTAACCAGTTTTTCTCCTACTGAGAAAAAAAAAAACAAGAGAACATATCCTCTATGACTGTAAATGGTACAAAAAATCATGGAACCCAAAGCAAGAGACCCTGAAAGATGTTCTTACATTCCTAGAATTCAATCCTGGCATGTTCTGCTTTCAAGAAGGCATCACTTAACACTAGTCTCGTAGCTAGCATCATGCTTCAAAATCCACATCTCCTAGTGAATTTCCATGTCTTTGCCTATTTCTTTCTTTATTCCCTCTTCTAAATTAAGTAGTCACTTTGTGTAGCTACCACGGCCTACCATGATAAATTGTTGAATTTAAAAAAAGGAGTGAGTGGCTGTGCAGAGATGGTTTTGGAGTGTAATATGATGGGGCGCAACTGATGCAGCACTCCCTATCAATATGTGCTATCGAATTTGTCAGATCATTAAAAATATAGTGATGATATATTGTTGTTCGAATCGGTGAGTATTGGTGGTAGGTTCCGTATTATTTCGAGTTGATGCAAAGTGTGGCTTTAATTCTGTGATAGTGTTTAGGGGCGAGGGCCCATAACTTGAAGGATGAATGTACTCAGAGGTCACATTAACGGGTAGGCAACTAGTTACCTAAAGGATGAATGTACCCCGAGACGACGGTAAGCTGATGATCAGTGAAACTACATGGAAGCACACTATCTCAGATCTACTCTGCAGTGCCAGATATAAATGCCAGCGAGAACAAGAATCTGAGATGGGAGTACTCAGACGAAGGAATGTTGGAGGGGTATATCTTTCACATTAATGGATCAGAATGTTCGGATGCCTAAGTTCATTTCAATAGCTCCAATAACAGTCCGTTCATCCATTTCTAATTTTGTGCTGGTCTCACCACTTTGAGTATACATGTACTCACTTTCGGTGTGTTTGTTCAGTAAAAGAAATCCTTCAAATACGGATCTGATTATGTCACCAATGTCCCACAGAACATTGTGATGCTGCTAACTCGATTCAACAACTTGATGCATTCAATACTTGGGCACTGCAGACTTCTGGAATACATCTTCATCGGCATAAACGGAAGCATACTGCCATACTACGTAATAAAAAATAGCCGACTTTCAATTTACAACAGATGTGAGCTTTCGTACGTTCAATTAGGGCAGCTACCACGGCAGCAGAAGACCTTTATGCCAGTGATGCAAGACGCTCCACAACCAGTGGGACTCCTGCCACAGTCCTGATATCCAGTGGGACAAGCACCAGCACAGAAGGGCGCAGTACCATCATAGTAACAATTTTCCGGCGGGGGGCAGATATCAGCTTTGGTCAAGGTGGTTAATTCGCCGGTAGTACTATCGACGCTGGAGACTTCATTGACAGATGCACCATTCGGAAGGGCAAAAGCCCCTGCAGCGAGCATAACGACAATGGTTGCGAGAAATTTCATCTGTCAAATCAATGAGTCGCTGCGTATCAAGGAGAATACCGATGACCAGCTTACAGTTACAAGCAATGTGTCACTAAGGACTATGATCAGGTCAAAGCATTGAATCCTACGAGAAGAGGACTTACAAGTTGATTCAATGAAGAGATTCTGGGAATAACTGGATGTTCTGCCAACCCTTTATAAAGATTCTACCACGACCATATCTTTAATCGGATGGCGCTGGTTTTTACACGCTTTGCTACATATTTCTAGTATGTGGGGTTCCAAGAGGAAAAAAATGGGGTGGCGTTAATAGAATGGGATGAAACTACGTAAATGAGCCTCCTAGAAAGACTAGAAGAATGGAAGGAGGGGTGGTGAGCTAGCTACACAAGCCAAGTGATAACTGATGTACGTGAATCGTTATACTTCAGACACTGGTCTAGCTCCGGTACCAATTGTTGTCTCTACCAGATATTCGTGAATTGAATAGATTTTATATTATATGACTGAATAGTTTGACTACTCACCGCTGGTCAATGATTACTGTAGAAGGGACCGTCTTCTCTTCACAAACCATTCTTGATCATCCAATATGGTCCCACCAGATACTAATTGATAGCCTAGTACAAGTGATCGTTACAAAAAAACCAAAGTGTCAAAAGTGCCAACTTAGACCGAGGCGCGGACCTCCTTTGCATAAAATAAAGAATTTTGTGACCCAATTGACTCCAACTTTGGCTGCAATAAGTGCATTCCTGGTCATATTTTAGCCGGACAGTACGAATCAATTGATACGGCTCATTACGTATTTGAATGAATTCACTTGTTTGCGAAAGATTTCTAACAGCAGAACCAAACTTTATTGCCAGAACAGTCCAAGAACCAAGTGAAGGTCGGGTAGACATCAGAATTCTCGATGGAACCAAGAGTGAGGTAGCACGTGAATACCTGGTAATAGTATTCCGTTCCCTTCTGGATCGCGGTGAGTTATCGTTCAGATAAGATCCTTTATCTCTCGTTAGCTCTTGAGCGTCGTTGATCCCGAAATAAGGCTATTTTCGGAGTAAGTGTCTGAAGACGCGGTGAATTAAAAATAAACTCGACGCACAGGCTAGCGGTTGCCATTCCATAACCATTATAACTGTATTCATATCAACAGCGTGTCCAGATCCTTGTTCAGACTACGGATCCTTCCTGTTGGATCAGAAGCTTTCGGTCATTGAGGCAGCCCCACTTTTGGTCATGTCATTTGAAATTGACCTATTCTATCAGCTAGTTAGTTGATCAGTACGTGTGGAACCAAGGACTTCTTATCCTGCACCTGTGCTGTATCCACTACCTTATCTGAACCGAACTAGGATGGCAGGTCAAGCAGGAGTTCTGAGAATTGTATTTCACTCGCGACCGCCGCATGTGTAACACATGTTTGTACATGTATATACTCGTAGCGTAGTATTCTTTAGTCTTGACTTGGTTTCAAATATCTTGAAATCCCTATCACAGAGTTCGAGATCGTAACAAGAATATCAATAGACGATTACTCGTGGCCTCACATGAAGGGAGAAGGATGCACTTAGAGTTTTGACGCTATCTCCTTCAGACCTTCCGCGTAGAACTCTAGTCAGACTCTCTTTCGAGAAGCAACGCTTTTTTCATATGATACTTCTAGAAGTTTCGTTAGCCACTGCGCCAAAACTCCCCCGTATACCACCTCGACCATTGAATTCCTATCGGTCTAACCTTTCTACGTGTCATTCTTTGTCTCTGCCGTCTGGGGTCCATCCAGTAATCCAAGAAGACCATAACGTGAACCAATGTATCTATCGTATTCTTGATTCTGCTGCTGTCGTAGCCTTATTTGGAATTTAGGTTATACATTTTTTGAAAGAATAGTTTCCTCCACGTGATAACGCACTTCCAGTAAATCGATGCTTCCGCAAAAGAGAACTGACCAATTAAGGCAGACTCTCGGGATGCAAAGGTTGGTCAAATACAAATAAATCAACCCTTCTGCCATCCACTCAGTAAAAACATGAAAAATATCAAGTTTCTTATAAGCGTAGAACGGTAGAGGAAATCGAGGGTGTTTGAAGATATGATTGGTAATAAATTTTGTTCACTGTTTTTGCTAGACAGCGTCCAGATAAACACTAACACATCTCTCTCAGAATGCTATGACCGACAAAGAGAAGTGTTGACGATTGCTAATCACATAAATGTACATCTGACCATTTTGAAGCAATCAGGGATCACTGGACAATTTGAATCAAGGAGTCTGGAAAGAGTACTGAAGTCGAAGCAAAAACAGCTTGCACGGTGGGTAAAACACAACAAAAAAGCCCAGAGCTGGGAAAGTGATTCAGGCCAGACCCGTAGATGACTTCTCATGCCGTATCCGTTGATCGCTGTCATTGTCACGGTGAGGTCCTTGTTTGCCATTTCACCTTTTCTTTTAAAAAATCATCAATTTACTACTTTGTGCTTGATTGCAGTCTGTGGTAGATAAGTTTACTTAGATACATGAGAGAGGTAGAGAAAGGAGAAGAAAGATATTTAGCTCGGATGTTGTGCAATGACATAGACAACTGTTGATTTTGCCTGAAAGATATTTAACTACGGTACAATTGTTTAGTGTGTGTTAAAGTAGTATGGCTCTCTCACACCTCATACATTGTGTGATCACATAGACAGCTGAGGGAGGTCTGTCTGTGTCTCTATGTTTAAATTACACCCCATACTCTAAGTCCATGTTGAGACAAACTCTAAGTAATATTTATAATGTCCCAGTAGCAAGCTACTAGACATCAATTAATATTGAACTACTGAGTAGATCAATCAATTACTATGTTATGAGAGAACTATAATGATATCTCATAATTAGTTTATCATTGTTATAAATATCTTATAGGGCAGTGCAACCATGTTAGCAGTTCTGTCCTCAAAAATAGCAAGAGAAAGTTCTTTGATGCATTGTGTTTCTCTCTCATACCACCATCTCATATGGTAGCACCCAATAGAGAACTAGTGAATATACAAAAGTTTCCCTTCTCTCATCCAATAAACAACACTCTGAACACTAACCACAACATACAAGATCCCTCATCTTCAATGGAAGTCAACAAAACCACTCAGAGAGGATGTTCCTCAAGCATCAACCACAATCAACAGAGGTTCTAATCTACAGAGTCAACCAAATCTAACATATCCAAAACCTCCTCCATGGATTATGCTAATAGGGTACGAGCCCATAGTCACCAGTCATGGGCTGACCAACTTGATGAGAGGGCACAAGAAGCCTCCTCTCAAACTAGTGTGCCTTATGATCACAATGAGACCTATCCATCTAACCCTGCACCTCAGAACAACAACATTAATTACTTGGCTACTCTCTTGGACCTAGAACCCTTGGCCATTCCATATCAGGCAAACCAACCTGTAGACCCACAACTATGGGACAGAAATTTTAGCTTGATTTCCTTATTTGGTACAGATGAATTCCTAGATGGTGATGCCAAGAACATTGCTTGCTCTCTTCAAAGGATTGCCACCTTCATTAAACAAAGACCCTTAGGTAACAAAGATGGCCAAGACATCTCCCAAATCTCTAGATTCAGCTTTGCAGCATGGGACCTCATATCTTCAATCTACAACTCTGGATGGGATAAGCTCCTAGTAGATGACAAGTCAAGGACCTTTTGACAATGTGTCACCTCATAGTTCAATAGGAAAGACATACCAAGCATGAAGGTAAACAACAAGACCAACCTAGTCAACATATCCAGGATTCCTCCTCCTATTCCTTCCAGGCCCAGTGTGAGTGTCCTAGCCAAATCTAAACACCACAGGAATACTAGATCTTTTGCACAAGCCACAAAAGGTGTTAGAAGGATGGAGAGCAGCAATTACAGTAGGGACAAATGATGGCCCACTCACTGAGTTATCCAACAGATAATAATAGACAACCTGATAGGGAAGAGAGATCTTAAGAGAAGCAGAAAGACTTCATGACATGGCAGTTGAGACAAAGAAGCACTGTGCTTAGGTAAGTGCAACTTGTATATTAAACTATAGTAATACACAATATAATAATTTATTTAACACTCCCCCTCATTCAAAGTAGTAGTCATTGAGTGACAATATAAATTAAAAGGAAAGTTCATAGAACCTCCAAACCAAGGAGTGGATAGAACTGGTGGAACAGTATCTGACCAAGATTCTTAGTCAAGATATCAGCAGGGTTCCTGGATCCATCAATGTGGTATGGTTTGATTTTGTTATTCTCTATTGTATTCCTGACATAGTAATATCAGATGTCAATGTGTTTGGACCTCTTTTCTTGTACTAGGTTGGTGCTCCAGAAGAGTGATCTAAGGTTATCACCATAGAGGTGAGGGACAGGAATATCAAAACCAATCTCACTCAGGAGATTTGATGTCTAGACAAGTTGGCGGCTGCAGTCAGAGAGCGCTATATACTCAGCCTCAGTGGAGGATAGGGCTACTGATTTCTGTTTGCGACTTAACCAGGAAGTGATTCCTTGAGCTAGCATAGTGAAATAGCCAGTAGTTGACTTGCAATGCTCATGATCTTGACCCCAATCAGAATCAGAGTGTGCTACAAGCAATTCATTGCTTAATCCATTATAGATAAGCCGATATCTGCAAGTGGCAAGCAAGTATCTACAGAGGTGTAACCCAACTTGATAATGATCATTAGAAGGGTTTGCCATCTATTGAGCTAACTTGATAACTGCAAAGCCAATATCTGGTCTCAAGCCAATCATCAAGTACATTAGAGAACTAACCAGTTATTGGTACTTTTGGCAAAATTTGGGATCACACTGCTTTTTATTTGGTTTAAAGCTAAACTCAGATAGCAGTGGAGTATGAGTAGAATTAGTCACAACATTAAAGTGTGCCAGCACCTTCTCTAAATACTCACATTGATCAATAAATATCTTTCAATTTTTACGATCATGGCTTATGTGCATGTCTAGGAACTCTGTGGTTTCATCAAGGTCACAACATTCCCATCTAGCCATAAATTTCTACTTCAACTCATTGAGGAGCAGGGAACCTTTAGTACTCATAAAGCAAATATCATCAACATAGATAATGGCTATAACTAGTGCTTTAGTCTTTTTGTCATGATAGTAATATATACCAGCATCAGATTTACATCTCTTAAGTCCTAGGGCAAGTATTGACTTGGTTATTGTGCACCACCAGGGTAAGCCAGCTTGCTTAAGGCCATACAATGCTTTGTGAAGTCACTGTTAGGGCACTGGTTCACACACAAGGTGAATGACCCTCAAGCTAATATAGAGATCCTGAAGCTAAGGTGAGATTCAACTGAGGTATATCTACAACAGAAGACTAGTATTTATACTACTAGATAGTCAAGGCACCGCTCTCATGGTACCTGACATATATTCCCACAAAGTCCAATAATAGATTTAGAGGCTCACACAGTATGTCGTAAAAGGAAAAGCAGGAGAGAGTGAGAATGCGATCAGAGAGATAGCGGCTCTTTCCCAGGTAGTTTAAAACCTTCTGGTTGCTCTATATAGATTTCCTCATCCAGATTGCCATATAAGTAGGCTGTTTTGATGTCAACGCTTTGGATATCTAAATCCTCAAGTGCAGCAACAACAAGAAGCAGTTGTGCAGTTTCATAGCGGACAACTGGAGAGAATAATTCATCAAAGTTAATACCTTCGACTTGAGAAAATCCTTTGGCAATAAGACGAGATCGATAACAACCATCAGGCTTGATATTAAACACCCAGTAGTTCTTAACCACTTTTCTTCCCTTAGGGAGGTCCACAATTTCATAAACATCTCTGTCTTTGAGCAATTTCAACTCCTCAAGACAGGACTCAAGCCACCTTTTCTTAGAGTCAGCTGGTAGTTTAGTGACATCTTTCAAGGTTTTTGGTAGAACATGAGTCTCAGTTGCTCTGAGTGCCAAGAGAAAGCAAATATGCTCTGCTCCCCCTTCTCTTGCAAGGTATACCATGTGGTTGGTAATAGCTGTAGTAGCTGACTTGCCTGCTGGAGGTGGAGCATCTATTCTATTTTCCTCTATGTCAATTATGATAGGTTGTTGTCCTACCCAATCAACTTCATAGTGGATTCCATTAATTTCAACAGTATTATCCCATTGACTATATAGATAGTATACTCCTCCAATTGGAATAGTCTCAGGCTGTGCTTGAATATGTCTACAAGCATTCTCAAGCATTCTGCATGCCATATCTAGATTAGTCTTACCAGGATGTTGTTGCCACTTAGGGTGCCTTAAAACATCTGTGGGATAGCAATCCTCTTCATATATATTGCCTTCTCTGTAAGGGACTCTAGTTTCACAGGTTGATCTCCTCAAGCCATATCTCAGAGAAGAAACATCTTCTCCTGGCTGTGGGTCACTACCTTGTTTTTGAGGTATTACAGTTGGAACCTGAGAAGTAGTATACTGTGAGGGACCAGCTTCAGGAGGAGGAGGGCTTGGGAAATGCATCTCAACATCTTCATCTTCATTATCTTCAACCTCTTCAATTTTTACTAAGGACCATTTAGGTGGTGTCAGTAGAGGAGAGGGAGATGGAGATTCTGAGTGAGTTGGCAAATTAGGAGGGATTGGAGGAGTAAAGGGTCTAGAATATGCAGGTGTTGGTGAAAAGGGTGTTGGAGCAGGTTCATCTACACCAAAAGGTTCAGGTACTAACAGTTCTATCTCTTGGGTTAGTCTACCAGGAGGTATTTGCTCTCTGGAGTGAGAAGATGAATATCTAGGGAAGTGTCCTTCATCAAAGATAGCTTGGGTGGAGTGGAATATAACATTCTCTTGTGTGTGGTGAATAAATCTATAGCTATTATCCTTATACCCAATAAATATCATGAGTTCAGAGTGCGGTGTAAGTTTATTTGCATGAACTTCATTGGGGAGATACACATATGCTCCACAGCCAAAGACACAGAGGTGTGATATTTTAGGTTTTTCATCTGTGAAGATCTCCTGAGGTATTCTCCATTTGAGACATTTAGTAGAAGTACAGTTATAGACATGGGTAGCAGTTGCAAAAGAAAAATCTCACCAGGAATCAGGTAAGCATGCTTCAAGTCGCATAGATTGCACCTTTTCTAGCAGTGTCCAATTCAACCATTCTGCTCAACCATTTTGCTAATGTACATATGGTGTACTTGTCTCATAGACAATTCCTTGTTCACATAAAAAGGATTGCAATTCCAATGTCATATACTCTCCCCCATTATCAGTATACAGGCGTTTAACAGAGTGGGAAGTAGTATTCAACCACAGCCAGAAAACAGCTTTAATTGCTTCTACAGCATCTGATTTTTTGCACAAGAAAGCAACTCTGCAATAGGAGGAATAGTCATCAAGGAATGTAATCACCCACTTATACTTAGAGTATGATAAAGT
>Ga0153958_1000486_pt1 | contig 10179 bp, 12 predicted proteins | sample TSFL042MetaG_FD_104719 | JGI IMG/M metagenome (GOLD analysis project Ga0153958, IMG submission 104719) | Attine ant fungus gardens microbial communities from Florida, USA - TSFL042 MetaG | ecosystem: Host-associated > Fungi > Mycelium > Unclassified | place: USA: Florida, Wekiwa Springs... | reverse complement strand
TGGAAAGAAGAACAGTGAAACTTCATATCGCCGGGCCCAAGGATTCCTTTTGAAACCTTCTGTCCTCCCTAAGCTCTTCACCACCTTCGCCGAGCGTTACGCCGGCCGCCCAGGGGGGTATACGCGTATTCATAGACTTGAAAATCGTACTGGAGACAATGCACCTATTGCTCTTCTTGAGCTCGTCGACAACCCCCGAGATTTCAAACTAGAGATGACCGCACGAGCGGTTGGGCGGGAACTTTTGAACGAGAAGCTTCGATGGGACTCACCCCGCGGCGTTGTCAATAGCGGCGTCGAAGACGCAGGGATGTTTGTGACAAAGGAGCTGAATTTAAGTGCAGATGACAACAGCAAACTGCGGCCCGCAACGAGGCGTAATCTTCAGAAAGTCATAAAATTTCGAGGTCAAGAAGCACTAGCAGAGATAGGTTTCAAAGCCTCAGCTTATGTTGTAAGTTCTCGATCTATGCTGACTGTTCTTTATTCTAATTGATTACAGGAAACTCTTGTGGCGAAGCCCATCGCGGAAGCCAAAATGCAACTTCGGGCTGACTCTAAGGAGAAAGAAAAGGCTCGAAAACGAACAAACCCCAACTTCGTGGGTAAATTCCCGGTTCTCCAGGCGCGTGCAGGCGTTGCGCCGCCAGGAGAGGCTCAGCCTGCTATGCGGCTTGTTCAAGGGGCACTTGCTCGACCCTCTCGACCCGCCAGTCGACGTTCCTCGTTACTTCCAGGCACACCAACGAAGTCAGCTACATATACTGCAGAGGCCTTGCGGTAGCATTCATTCCTTCATACGCCTACGAGTTCACTTCGCACATAACAAGACACCTGCTATCGACAACCACTCTACAGACTTATCCGCCATAACAGTTGGTGAGATACGTTGCCGTCCCTTTGCTTGTAGATGGCCAGTGTATCCTTTGTCGTAGCTATGAATTCGATCGTGCAATGAGTCCGAGGATCCGTGCAGCTCTAGGGTCAGTTTCCAGCGCTAAAGTTACAGTTTAACAGGCCCGCCGTTGGCCCGTTGCGGTGACAATATTGCATCGACGGAAGTATTATACTGCGTCCTCCGATTTTTCTTCTTCCCGACCAAGTACATGTGCTCTGTTACTAGAAGCAAGAGACTCAAGAGACTTAGATGCATGTATACGAAGGTCAACAGTGTCATTGTTACACACTTACATGATACGCTGAACTTTTGAACGATGGATACGGAATAAAAACAACTGGACGACCTTAATGATCCCACTCATTGACCCGACTGAGCTTTGGAGATCCAGCAGAAGGCGGCAAAGAAAACTGGGTTTCCACGAACACTTTCTCGACACCTCCGACTCGTTTGTCGAAGGCAGCGTACAGCTTTCCCATGTCTTCTAGCGGTACGCGATGAGAGATCATACTAAACAACTGTCAGGCAAACGTCATCAAGCAGGACGAAAAGACTCGCAATTTGGGGTCAAACTTCCCCGTCATGATATAGTCGTGCAGGATCTCTTTCCAATACTTCTGTACCGGCGCTTGGCCATTGCCGATAAACATTATCCCTTTCTCCATAAGTGCCCCAATGTTGAATCCATTGGTAAAACCGGCATATGCAGCAGTAAGACCGCATCGGCCCCTCTTTCTCACTGATGTGATCATTTCATTCGCGGTCTCGGGAACATCGGTTTCAAGCATGAGCATCTTCATCCCTTTGTGAAGTAAGGATTTCGGCTCATGGAATGTACCTCAATTGTTCTCAATAACTCATTGCATGGTCATCTGCGGTAGACTCACCACAATCAAGTGCTACATCAAGTCCTCCAGGAACGAGTTCGTGGACCTTCTGAGTAATATCTTTAACCTTCGTAAAGTCGATCACTTCGCAACCCTGCTCCTTTGCACGCTGTAGACGCTCCGGAACCCGATCGATAGCAATTATACGAGATGCGCCCATCAGATTTGCCCAGCGGATACAGCATTGTCCAATGGGACCAAGGCCCTATTCGAGTTCAAGCTAGGAGTTTGACAGAGCGGATATAAACTACTAACCCATATTCCAACGGTGTCATCTTCCTTCACACCAGTGTCAACAACACAATGGTAACTGGTTGGGAGGACGTCGGAGAGGTACAGGGCATCTTCGTCGGGAACCTCATCGGGCACAGGAAGAAGATTAACTTCACCTAATGGCACGCGGACATATTCGGCTTGACCGCCAGGGAAACCGCCAGTGAAGTGGGAGTAGCCAAAGAAGCCAGCATCGCGTGTTCCATACATATAATTTTGCAAACTAATAAATTCGTCAATATGCGCTACGATGAAAAGAAGATGGTAACTGACGATGAGGTGTTTGTGTTGTCACAAAAGGAAGAGAGCTTCTGCTTGCAATATTGACATTTTCCACATGCAATCTGGAAGGAAGCAACGACGCGTTGACCTATGCTGAGATTTCTGACGTTCGGTCCGACACGGTCGACAACGCCCATAAACTGCGGGCAAGCCTCGTGATTAAAAACCCAATCCTAGAAAATAAACGATACAAGCCTCGTGGCCCAAAATATCACCCTTCTGAAGGGCCAAGATCTCGCCGTGGTAAAGATGTAAATCTGAGCCACAAATAGTGGTGCCAGTCACTTTCACGATCACGTCGTCCGGTTCTGTGATATCTGGGATTGGCACATCAACGACTCGGACGTCTTTCACGCCAAACCATGAGAGGGCTTTCATAGTAGAACCATCTTCACGATGTTTGTATTGTGGGTGGACAATTGCAGGTGCCTCTCCCAGTTTCTGGGTATTCATTATTCAACGACACAAGGCTGGCATCATGGGGACTTGCCGTTTGTATGATGTTGGCAGCGGTTTGCATGATGTGTGATCAGGAAGGTTAGGAACTTCTTCGCAAACTTGGTTATATGAAGGGATCTCCTTAACATGATGCAATGTTTTTCATATGACGTTCTGCCACGATCATCCTCACACAAAGATAAGCGCCAAATAGGGTGGTATCCTAATCGGGAAAACATACTGGATTATTGGACACCGTGCGGTGACCGTGCACTCTTCAAGTCGCGCAGGTTGAGGTTTTTCTTGAATTAAGAAATCGTCCATCAGCGGTTCCGTAGTCATACGAGGGTCTTATAGGTGGTTTTCTGTTACCGTGAGTCGCAAAGAACTGTTTAACGCACTGATTTGCGTGAGATGCAGATGGTTACGCGAAGTCAGTAGCCGGTATAAGATGCTTGGCGTCGTCGGAAAAGTGAATGAATCAAGTTACTTTGTACACCCAGGCTAGGTTAGGGCATCCGGGCCCCCAGCTCCATGCTCGGGCCCGAGGGACCCGAGAAAAGGACGTGTATTCGCTGTTGGAATATTCGGAGTGGAGTTGCGAGCTCGACACTTGGCAGGAACGGCTCGGGCATGAAAGGGCAACTGTACCGGGCATCGGAAGGAAATTTTACCGTTGGCGGTGCACGGAAAACTTATATATAGGAGTATTTTACAGTACAAGTACGCTACGCGTTTGTTTTACGGGTTCACTGTAACACCTGGGTTGGTATTACTTCGCGGAACGTGTCCGAGACTTGCGTGCAATTCAATATTCGCGAGAGATGAGCTAGTAGTAATAGTGACACGCGATTTGATGATGAAAACATGAAGAATGTGCCATTCTGAACAGACTTCAACAGAGTGGGGATGAGAACACACAACAATGAACAGAGGCTACCGGCCCGGGGAACTCCCTTATTGCAAATGCGATCATTAAGTCATCGTCATTGTGAACCTTTCAAAATTGACAAGTTAGGGCCTGTAACGCCTTCCTGAGCTCCCGAGAGTTACTTTTCTACGCTCTTGCTCACACCAATGTATGAGAATTCTAGCTTATCTTACTAGTATCGCGCTCAAATTCGGTCGTACTCCCTTCTTTTATGACAGAATGGCAAATGTCGAAACTCCACCACATTCGCGTTGCTCCGGGGATGGAAACTGGACAGATTCTACCCCAACAAAAGTTAGCAAAGATATGCCTCGAAATCATTGAAAATTTCAAACGAGGACTCGTTCCTAAAAGCAGAGCCATCATTCAGCTCATCCGAGTCCGAGTCATTACTAGAAAGATCGGAAGTTCCTCGAGTATCACTGACGAGTTAGCAGGACGTATTTCGCCATGCTTGACCAGTGGGAGCCGGAAACCGAGCATGCAAGAGGACCAAGACGTTCGCCTGACGTCTGGGGAGACGGACTTGAACAAGTCGAGACATGTCTTTACCAGGGTAATAGTTTCCGTTTCAGTTTGATCCCCGGAGCAACGCGAATGTGGTGGAGTGCTCCTGAGTTTTGACATTTGCTTCTGGCATAAATAAACTTGAAGGGAATATCGTCGACTGAATTGGAGCGCGATAAGATAAGCGAGAATTCTCATACGCGAATAAATAAAGACGTCCTGAGGCCTGAGCAAGAGCGTATAAAGTAACTCTCAGCTGACTGAATCCACTTGTTCAAATAAAATTAGAACCCAATAAATATATAGATTACTAAGGTCCTATGGAGATAGCGTAGTGATATAACAGTCAATTGTCATCCCTTCCCTCGATCGAGACTCATGCCGCATCACGGAAGTCGGGCAATTTACAACGCAACATCGAGATGAGGTGTACCAGCAACAATAAAGAAATAAAATTACGTTACAACATTACGTGCAACAGCTGATCAATTATCTGTTGGGGCGGATGCAATGGTGGTATCGTATAAGGCTTATGCCCCTCAGGGTATAGTCTCTCATCATGAAGTCTTGCCTCACTGAATTCGGCGGAGGTTAGATGAGCGAATGACGATAAAGATCGAGATTACTTACAGCATCGTTCCAAACGTTGAACCGATAGTCCCGCCATACTCGGTCAACAGTGACACCATTGGCTGGCGGACTTGTGGACCCGCGTAGAGAAGACCATGATGGTGACTCCCCCGCGAATAAATGTGATATCTCGCATTGAATGTCCCGCCAGCTCCGTGCGCTGTATGGCATATGCAATAAGAAACGACGTGTCGAGGGATACACGTGCCTTGCAAACGCACCTCACATTAGCAACCTTTGAATGTGATTTGAGAGCATATTTGTATATGGAACCAGCTTCGAGGACTAGGGTGATGCTTTCTCCAGGGTGTAACAGAACGACTGCGCTGGTGTTCCGGCCATAGTCCCGCAGTAGCTGGATAGTTGCGAAGTCATGCGTGTCGTTGGTGAAGTCAAGTAAGACTTCATATGGTTGTGTGATCGCAGGCATAGGTAGGTGCTGAAATCGATGAGAGTGGGGAATAGAGAATAGAAAACAGAGAAAGCAGGATAAAACGAAACAGTAGTAATAATAGTGACCACGCGATCTTAGACACTTCACTCGGAGAAGCGTTGATGCGTTTGCCTTCTTTTGTTCGCCTTACGGCAGAGACTATAGTCGTGCAGTACACACGCTGCGTTCAACGTCAGATGTAGGCTGTGAAAAATAAGGGGGCAACAAAAACGCGCTTCGGAATGAAGTGCTACGCTGTTTTATGTACCTCGAGGCATTCCTGAGAAAATGTAAAATGGACGCTCAAGGACAAATGGCCAGGTGTGTTGCCACGTTTCTGCTCACTTTATTGTCATCGTGCGGTGGCATTGCGCTGGTATAGCGGCCTCCGATTCATGCAACGCCCAAGCCCAGCCTGATCAGTAGTAGGGGATGACAGATACACGCTTGAGTGGCGAGGCGGTTCCCTCCAGATGTCACGGAGTGTGGCGATTCTTTTTCAGGCATGTATGCCGTTGAAGCCCGAGGTTCTAAAACGAGGAGCAACACCTGTCTCTCTCAGTCTACTAAAACGCATCTATAAGGTCACCAGCCTTCCACTAGTACTGCTCATACTTACGTGTATCCTTCACACCAACTTGAATCTTCTAGGAAGCCTGGACAATATCAATGTATCTCTGCCGAGACTCTGCAGAACTATCTGGAGGTGGTGTGAGTTACCCTGAAATTCGCATATTTGGGTTCGCCGCGGTTGCGCCCAAGTGTTTTGGGCCGATGTTGCCAACGATGGACGTGTCTTGAAGTCTACCATGATGACCAGGTATGTAATTCTCTATTCTCGTGCCTCCTTAGATAGGAGGTCGTTAAACTTGTTATCTTGTCGATGGCTAGACTGGGTTAGCTTCCCAGTTATATCTCAGGATGCTCGCGTCACTTGTGAGTCTTCAGCACAATATCACCCCCGCATAATTTCAAGTAGGTGAGACGTCATCGAAATTGGGGGTACTACCACTCTTAGTTCACAAGTTAATATACAAGCTTTACCACTCAAACTCCTTTAAATTACGTTCGCTCGTCGCTGTGGTCATTTGAAAGCCGGCACACCTTTTCCTTGCCTTCGTTTAATTAAATACGCCTCCAAAAACCACGGTCATAGGCTTGTCTTCGAGGTGAGAAATGTCCGTCCGTATTCCATTTTGGCAGGGATTGGCACGCACGAGCAAATTCGTACTAGCGGGCTCTCATACCCTCCGCAGCACGCCCACTCTGGGATGCTTCGCCCCTCTGCCTCATTTCCCGTGAACGAGCAGTGCGAAAACTTTATTGGTCCGGTGCCGCTGCAAATAACTCACACAGGGCATGCAATCATTGCCCCTGTCTACCTGTGAGGGAATTCTATGCCGGCAATCAGCCACACTGTGGTTCCATGTAGGTGGCTCATGCCCGAGGATGGCCGAGAGGATGGGTACTATTTTGTAGCGCCTAAAGATAGGACCCTGGGAAGATGAAGAAGGAACTTCAGAGGGACAGTCTGACGTAGTTCAAATCCAAGGAGATAGCCGTAGATGAATGCTCGTCAAGAAGGATGTATCGCTGTCGAGGTATACTAACTTCAAGAAAAATGTCCATGGGAAAAGAGTAAGGTAGAGTCCACGAAGCAGTGACAGAATCGTAATTTCCCTATCCTACAAGAATGTGGTAGTTTTGACCAATTGTGGTGTTGGGCGACCGAATGAGCCTTCAGCTAAAAAGAAAGGATTCAGCTTAAATGACAACGCTGTTCAAGAGAATAGACAAACCCGCTCATTCAAGTCGGCATAAGATGACGATTGTGATGAGCATCTAAGGCATCAATACCCACCAGGGTGAGCCTGGGTAGGCGCAGGTTGTCCGATAGGACCACCGGAGCCGGAGTAGTTATTAACATATGGAGTAGGCTGAGAGGTCTGAGTAAATGCGTTTGAGGGGTGCGAAACAGTTGTTTGCTGAGGGGGATAGGTCGGCGGATAAGGCGAACTGTCGGCGTAATTTTCCTTCTGTAAAGGAGCGTTCATGGCGTTTGATGCCGTACTTTCGTTTCGCAAATGGCCGCGGCCGTTATCTTCCTCGGCAGACGCTCTGTAATCCCAAGGGTCGCCACGATCAGCCATTGGAATATTATCTGTCAGTGGCTTCGTGGTATCATTGAGAGCATCGTACTTTTCACGGTCTAGGCTTTGGGCGGATCCATAAGACGAAATGACAAAGAGCATGTATGCCTGCAGAGAAACAATCAACTATCTGCCAAGTAAGCGATGGCTAAGGCGAATTACCTGTACAAGAGCAAAGAACACCCAAGCTCCAGCCATCAACCCGATATCGACCCACGTGATAATGTCACAAAGAGTCTGGCCCTCCGAAGTATTGCTGCCATTGGACGCTGGAGGATAGAAGGTCGCCTCGCAATTTGACAGAGCAGTCGAATGACGATTGGCTGAGAGGATGACCCATGCGATGGCAATGGCGAAAGCAGCAGCAGTAACGCCAAAGTTAAGAGTGGCGTAGCGGCGGAAAAGGGTAGGTTTCTCCTGGCGACAAAAAAAAAAAATCAACATCAGCGACTACATGCCAGAAACAACACACCTGAGCTACGCCAATGAATCCAAGAATTTGGACTGCAGCACCCACGTAACATGCTATCGCAAGAAGCCACGGGGCGAACGAAGGAGTTGATGCTCCAACAACTACGCCAGTACGGTTATAAACTGGAGATGAGAGGTGGGTGGGACTCACTGGAAGGCGTTGCGACTGCAAGGGTACCTATGATAAGGCCAAGAGAGAATTGTTCGACCAGCGTGGCATATATACCAGCATTGACCAACGGGATCGCGCAACAGCAATACTCTCTAGCTTTCATTTTAGGTGGCAGAGACTGGGAGATGAGACCTTGAAATTTCTTGGGTTGAATATCGCTGCTAGTCGATCCACCGAATCAGTACGTGCTCTTGTTCTGTGATGATGGTTGAGAAGACAGGGAACCGAGTCGCAGAGCGCAGCGGGTACGTTATAGTGCCATCCTGAATAAGGTACTCTTATCCCACGCCATCGGACCTTCTACTCTGAATCGAAGCCTTCCAGCCAAGTGCTTGCTCTTCCCATTAGCAATGGTTCATCTACTCTCCATTTCTCTGCTCGCCATTTTAGTGGGTTTTACCACTGCTGAGCCCTTTTCCGAGCAAGAGGTTCTGGCTCAGCCAGTACACACGATGGAAGGCTGGTCTTGGGTGAATTGTGGTGAGATCCACTTTGAAGTGTATAAACCACAAGCTAAAGTCCTTCAGGCTTTGAATCGGATGTCGTTCAGTTGGAATCAATAAGCCTCTCTCCAGATCCTCCTAAGCCAGGCCAAGACTTGACTGTCACTGCTGTTGGGACTGCTCAAAAACGAATTGAGGTTTGTTTCACTACTACTGCCTGTCGTCAATCCACGTAGTTTATTTTTGTAGGACGGAGCCTACGCCGATGTTGTTGTCAAACTCGGACTCATTAAACTTCTTACAAAGACCTTTGATGTTTGCGAAGAAGCGTGAGTTAGTTTGTTGGCATTGTCCTGGATTCTGATTGAAGCAACACTACAGACGTGGAGCAAATGCAACCATCCAGTGCCCTGTTGAGGAGGGCAAGTATACCGTGGTTCAAACGGTTGCATTGCCAAAGGAAATCCCTCAAGGTATGTGAAAACTCTTTGATCATGTACTTAGATGAGTCTGGCTGAATTCTTCGTTGCAGCGAAATTCACTGTCAATGTGAAAGGTTACACCGCAGACGACGAGGACATGCTCTGTTTGGATCTTAAAGTTGACTTTATGAAGAGTCCCTTCTTAAGATTGGAGTGGTAGATGTGGATTGCAGTCGCATCTACAGGTTATATCCTTGATTCCTGTATTATCATATGTTGCTACGAATCGTATACTGTTGACATGACAGAGTGAGATTCCTAAATAGGCAGCAACAAATCATTTGATGGTAAACTTGTTGAAGTTAATATCTTCGTCTCTTCCCTGTCTGATACGATGCCAAAGGGCTCCAAAAAGAAGCGGGAGAAGGCCGCCGACTTCTCCGTGAGTTCTGCACATCCTTTCTTTCCACAACATCTTAAACTTGATGTATAGAAAGCAAAATTAAAACTTGGAAAGGGCAGGCAGCTACCAAGTAATGTGGTTGATACGTCGTTCAAAGCTCGTAGTGAGTACCAGACTGTGTGCAGCGATCGAGCCCATATATACCTTATTGTTTCAGGTATTGCACTCCCCACCCAGAGCATTACCATAGAGAAGGATATTTCGCTTCCTACCACTAGGAAGAAACAATCATTTGATGACCTGCTTTCTCTCATGAAGCACTACAATGCAAACACTCGAAAAGGTACTTCCTATCTCTTCGCAAAGCGAAAAGCTTATTAAACTTGATAGATGCCGTCTCGAGCCTTCGGGAGTTGTTTCAATTGCATCCCGAAGCTGTGGAATCATCAATGACCACACTGTTAGGAGCTTGTGTCCGTTTGATTGGGGACGAGGTTTGTCCAGTGGCGCGTTCATGAAATGAAATTCAAGGTATGTATAGGACGCAGGCGTTCGAAAGACACTTCTTTCGTTCCTGAGCTGGTTGCTACCTCTCGTTCCAAAGGTAATATATGATACCTCGCACTACGGATGCCCAAATGTCTAACCTTTTCTATTCAGGAGGATCTGATTCCGCATGTTCCACTGCTCATCCTTTTCACCACATCCGCCCAGACCAACATCTTTCCAGAAATCAGGATCGATGCGGTACGATTTTTGGACCTTTTTCTTGAATTAATGCCAGAGAGCGTGGTTAGTGGTTGGATGGAAGAAAACTCGGGACATGGAAGAAGGGTTCT
>Ga0153958_1000485_pt1 | contig 10184 bp, 2 predicted proteins | sample TSFL042MetaG_FD_104719 | JGI IMG/M metagenome (GOLD analysis project Ga0153958, IMG submission 104719) | Attine ant fungus gardens microbial communities from Florida, USA - TSFL042 MetaG | ecosystem: Host-associated > Fungi > Mycelium > Unclassified | place: USA: Florida, Wekiwa Springs... | reverse complement strand
GGACCATGGGAGAACAAGCGCATAGCCACAGTAGTAAAATGTATAAGTAGTAGAGAATTAAGCAAGAACCCCATCGAGTTCTCTTTGTCAAACTCTGAACAAAGAGACAGTTGGCTTAATTCCAGTCATCGGACTTTAGATGCTGACAACTATTTGGATGGTCCTTTCCTTTCCTATTATCTTCATTCTCAAATATAGACAAGCTGCATTGATAAACATGCTCACTTCTTCTATTCTTTTGCTAAATACTTGAGGCCTTGTGACCTTTACTCTACTCCCCTGCTGCTAAAGGAGTGTGATGGTTACCTGCTGTTGCAGAGTGGCAATTATGTTAAGGAGTTGCTCCTTGCAATATTATACTGCAAGCAAATTTGCTGCAGAAAATAGCATTTGATACACTTTATACTAATAAATTCCTAATCAGAATTTGCTCTAAAATCTGTTATAAGTTCTTAGAACATACCAAAAGGTTATATGAAACAATAAGCAAGTAAAAATAGACCTAGAGCTCATGAAGAGATCTCAGAAGGCAAGCAAGATGAGCTGGCATTGGTTTATAGACAGGGTTATTGAATGACAATATTCTAGATCCACTTTATATTGGATATACTCTAAGAGAGATAGAAGACTTAAGCTCTGGAGCCAGTAGTATGCTAGGGATAGACTTAGACAAATATGCCTCTGATTGCAAATAAGCATTGATAGTATCAGATCAGATATATTTAGATAAATGGTACCTAGAATGTGACTTAGGAAATCTGGATAGTAGTTGGAGCTTACTAATGCTTAAGGTAACTAAGAAGTTCTAAATTACAAGCCAACAACAGAGAGAAGAACAATGAAGGATAAAAAAGATTCTAGAAGGAAACAACAGTGGGAACATGCCATTGATGGGAAGGATCTAGGAGAGAGATGTATAAGCCATAGAACTTTGGGGAGACTTAGAGTGGGAAAGAGTTAAGGGAATCCTAAAAGTAGTAATAGTTTTCTTTTTATCTTTTATTCTTTGAGTTTCAGACATTTGTAATAACTTTAATATATTATCCAAAGAGCAGGGAAAAAGAGAGAGAACCTCTTGGCACTTACCTCTATCATTACTGCCTTTGGAATTGTGAAATGCAAAACTATTGAGTGTGAGAGTTCAGAATCAGTAAGATATCTTGAGAGAAACATAGAATATACCCAGAACTTGATCTAGAGAGAAATAGCAAATACAACTTGGACAGGCTTTGGAGAGGACAGCAGGCTAGGAAAGCTTAGCTAGGTACATACTTGGATTATATCACATCTATAAGGTTCAGTGTTGGGGATGCAAACAAGGGAGCAACTGAGTATGGAGGGTCCACAAGTGATCAATTAACTATATTTTCCAGTTGAGTCAGTATCACAGTCTGTAAAGGTTAACATCTTATATGATGACAATCTAGAGAGATCTTACTCTCATTTCAACTACCAACTTATTTTATTTTACCTAAAGCTACATATAATATCTAATTTTATCTTTTACTTAAAACCTTCACTTCAGTTATTTTCCCTTGAACCTTTAGCATGCAATTAGAAGCTAGTACCACATATTATTATTTGTCCTAGTATGTTAAGACTCTAGACCTTAGTTGAATATGTATTTCACCTTAAGCCTATATTTAACACTTGATATCTTCATGCTCCTTGTCAAAGGATCTGGTTAAGGTTTTCAATGAAGTTATATTGGAGAAGAGATATCAACAAGACTTTGAGTAGCACCCTTGAGGTTATCCTAAAGCAGATAGGAGTACTGATCCCTTGAAGTAATAAGAATACAGGGAGAAATACAAAAAGAGAGAACTTGCCGTTCCCTTCTCTTTCTGGTCTATATTTATCCTAACTAGGTATTGTAACTATGTTACAATGTGGTAACACTAGTTGTAACTATAGGTGACTAGTTAAGTAATAATCCAGTAACAGAAGTGATGAAGGTGATAAGTTGAGTTAGTATCTAAAAATAGGTTAGTCTAATGTTGTTCCATTTAGCACAAGTCCAAAGATAGAAGAAGGAAATAGTCTGAGATTTCTCTGAAGAGTCCTGTCTATTCTGTGAGTCCATTGTCTCTTAGAGTTCTCAGACATTTAGTGTATTTACTGTATAGTAATGTCCTCATCTAGCATTGCCAACATCTTATCTACTAACTACTCATTATCAGACCATAGCTGTCATGACTTGGCAAAATGGCTAAGTCAATATTTATATTTCTTTTACTTTCTTTTATTTTCTGATTATTATTTTTCTTTTTATTTTATTTTATTTTATTTTTGATGGATAGATATACAAGAGAAAAGTGACTCATAGGGAAGCATAGGATAAAAGGGATGGGTTAGGGTTACTCTTCATATATCAATAGTATACAGAATTCAATGGAAACTCTATTGAGTTCTCTTTGTCAATTGCTGAACAAAGAGTAGTTGGCTTTATTTCAGCTTGGAGTTTAGCTTTCTTACACTAGAATTTAATTTGATTCATATCCAAGCACCATCTGCCTTGGACCTTGCTCAATCTCTTATTTTATTTAAATCAACCCTTGGCTACTGATCATTGCAATTGGCAGCTACCTCCATACATAGCTAGGCCCTTGGCTTAAGGGAACTTTACTGTTAGTTAGAGATAGTAGATGGAAGTGTAGTACCAAGCTTGGGTACTACTACTAAGACCTGACCTTACAATCAAGTGGTGTTTAGTAGTTTACTTGTATTACTTCCTAGTATAAACCTCGTGCTATGCTCTATTATGAGTGGTATATGCAGAGAATTGACAGTTACTCCTAAGAGGCTGTCTAGAGTAGGGATCTCCTCTGTGGAGTAATTGTATAACCATATTACTAGGACAGTAGTAAGTAAGGCAGTAGGTGTCTAGTTAGGTAAAGATCTTATGCCTCAACAGACATAACTTTAGTAAGATCAATCATTAAATCTGTACCCCCTGCAGAGACATAGCACCATGTCTTTGCAGCAATACAATTCATTAATAAGCAACTTGCTCAAAGAAAAATGCTCCCTCACCAAACTGAGAGAAGAACTTGAAGAAAGAAGAGGAAAGTTGTGTTTCAGTTGCAAAGAGTTCAGATACCTGGTCTGAGATTGCAGGAAGCAGAAGGAGATAGTAAAAGAGATAACAATACCCCAAAATAAGTTTGAAGTGTTGAAAAACAGAGTAATGCAATGTGGAGTAGAGGAGAAGATGATAAGAAGAATAGTGGTAGTAGAGGTTGAGTGTTATAAGTGTGGAGAAAAGGGGCACAAGTATAGGAAGTGTCCATTGTGGGGAAGGGAGAAAAGGGTGGTACATGTGACAAAGCTGCAAAAGGCACACTAACAGAGAGAGCCAGTGATGGGGATTAAAAGGGAATTTGATCACAAGACAAAAGTGATAACAAATGAAAATATAAAAGATCTTCGAGATGTCTCATAATTGTGCACTAAATAAGTAGGTACTGGGAAGATGATCAAATAACAAAAGGGGGCTTAATAAAGGGGAACTAGGGGGATGAAACTCAAGTAACCAAAAGAAATAATAATAGAGTATTTATAAACCCACTTGAGGTAGATCTTACCATAATAGGCTGTCTAAGATATGTATTTGTCTCATGTCATGACACTACTGCCCTTGTCTAGTCTAGTAGTCTGGCTCGCTGTCGATACAGCAGAACTACCTAGAACTTCCATGCTATTGTGTGGGCTCTTTTTCAGCTAACTGTACATATCACAAAAGGTCACTTACTATTTGTAATGGGTGATTTGATACTTTAAAGAGTTCAAAAATGCGAAGTTAGACAAGTGACAAAAGAAGTTGTTAAGTCTGAGGTCTAATCCTCAGACTATGAGTCCTTATATACAGAATTGTGATGGTTTGTGCACTACATGCTACTACCTATTGTTCTATATATGGTAGTGCCTTTGTGCTAGAAATAGTGATAACCTAATCATATAGAGGCTGTTCTTTGTTCTAAGAAAAGGACAGATGACTATCTATGGGTAATTAATGAAGTCTATGTGCAAACATTGAGGCCTTCATATCTCCACTAATATTAATTGTCTTGAGATTGTTCTAGGCTCATTCTGAGCATTATGAAAAAGGCTTCTGCTGAGCCTAAAACCAAAGCATCGATCGTGGAGGTTTCCAAGATATTAGTGATTTAATAAACAGTAACATGGTGGTTACTAGTTGATCTACTTAATATATCAGCCAATATTGATTGCCTCAAGATGTGACTGGCATCAATCAAAAGGTCTTTTTAAGGGCTTTCCATAGCTCTTAAGACTGTGAGAATTGTCAAAGAATTGATAGAGATATGACCAAATGAAGTTTGTGACAGTACAACTGGAAGTCGACTCCAATGACATATAGCAAGTGATTAACTCTAGTATAAGCAAATACCCAAGTCTGTTGGGGCTTGAATTCTTATTGAGAGAGAGGTTTGGTAGGTTTTTTAGAAAGTAAAAAAGAATACTCAGAAAAATAGAGACTTAGTTACTCCAAATAGCCATTAAGCTCTAAAGCAATAGAAAGGGATGATAATAGGGGTATGGTGCTTGAGTTCTCTTTTGTGCCCTAGAGTATTTTATTAAGATTACAAAGCAAAGAGATAACAAAAAAAGTGAGACAAAGAAAACTTCCAAATTCCCAAATATAGCAAGGCCAAAATGATAAGATGGCGTCCTTTCTGAACACTAGGTGATTGCTCCCCACCCTTTTAGTCCTATTCCTAGGATTCTTCTCTAAACAGTAGATAGGTCTTGAGCCTCTTGCTGGGCTGTAGAAGGAGACAGCAATCTTGAGTTGTCTTGCCCTTGAGCATATTACCTTCATCTGATCTCCTTTTTGTCTCTCTCTTTAACTTCCTTATTCTTCTTTCTATCTCCTCTATGTCTTTTTATTCCTTCAGGACCCAGCTTCTTTCTCTTACCATTGTGATGTGACTTTGCACTGACTCAACTCTCTTAGTCTTGATATAATTAGCTATCAGTGATGATTATAAGAAAGCTAAACTCCAAGCTAGAATAAAGCCAACTGCTCTTTGTTTAGCAATTGACAAAGAGAACTCGATAGAGTTCCTATTAGATTTTCTATATTACTTATACAACTACTACATAGTCTGTGCACTACTTTCCCATGCCTATCATGTGACCTATCATGTGATGTCATGTGATGTGATGCTGTGACTATGTGTGACACTTGTGACATGATACTTTCCCATATTCCCTTTTGTGTAGTAAGTCCAAGATAAAAGAAAAAGAAAAAGAAAAGAAATATAGATAATGACCTAGCCATTTTGCCAAGTCATAATAATAATGGCTTAGATCTTATCATAACTCTTCTGAAAATAGCATTACTGGCTGCTAAGGTATGACATCATTATGGTAGTACTAGGTTTTTGAAGTTTGCCTCTGTCCTCGAGAGCACTTCTAGAAGAGAAACCCATTAAAAATCTGATACGAGGTGTTTAGGCAAGCATCTATGAGATATATATAGTGGTGGTCATAGCCACTACTCTGCTACTCAAGTAAGATGCTTGAGTCCATAACTGGGTATCCAGGAAACATCTCTAGGAGGCCAAACTCTTCTTTCGAGCCAGTTATTCTGGTTATTATAATGAAAAATGTCATTTATTTTACCTAAACTATTGTATGGTATGACACTGATATGCTATTATGCCACAAATGAATTTTCCATGGAAGATAACATTTGATACACTTTATACCAATGGATTCTTATTTAGAATTTGCTCTAGAACCCTTTTTATAATTCTTAGAATGTAATACTATATGATAAAGACATTGAGCAAGTGATAATTAATCTAGAGCTTGTGCTGATACCTCAAGAGACAAATAGGATGAGCTGGCATTGGGTTACTAAGAAAGTTACTAAGAGACTATGCTCTAGATCTATCTTTGAATGGACTCAGAAAGATAATAGACTTGTACTCTAAAACCAGTAGTATTTAGATGATGAACTCAGACTAATAGACTTTGTGCTTGTAAATAAGCATTGATGGCATCAGATCAATTATATTTAGATAAATGACCTCTAGGATGTGACTTAGAGATACTAGACATTAATGGAAACTTACTAATTGTTTAACAGATAATCAAGGAAGTCCAAATTACAAAGCAGTATCAAGAGAAGGATAGGATGAGAAAGAAGAATATTCTAGAAGGAAGTGGTGATAAAGATGCATCATCTTTGATAGGAAGGACTTAGTAAGAGGATATGTCATTATAAAAAAAGAAGAGGGATATGTAAGCCTCAGGAGTTTGGGGGGAATTAGTAAGAGAAGGAGTCAATGGAAATCCAAAAGTAGCAATAGTTCTCTTTTTATCTTTATTCTTTGAGTTTTAGCTATTTGTAATATCTTTAATATAGTATCCAGAGTATAGTTGGATTAGAGAGGAACCTCTTAACTCCTACCTCCATCTACACTGTCTCTAGAATTGTGAATACAGATCTATTGAGAGTAAGAAGACTGGGACTAGGGAGATGTCTTGAGAAGAATACTGAATATACCCAGAACTCAATCTAGAGAGGAATAGCAGATGCAACTTGGGCAGGCTTCAGAGAGGACAGCAGGCTGGGAAAGCTTGACTAGGTGCATACTTGGATTATATTACACCTGTAAGGTTTGGTGTTGGGAGTGTAGACAAGGGGGTAACTGAGTATGGAGAGTCTATGAGTGATCAACTAACTGTATTTTCCAGTTGAGTCTAGTCACAGTGTGTAAAGATTGATATCTTAGGGAGGCTATGCGACAACAATCTAAAGAGATCTTATATTCATTTTACAACAATCAATATATATTTTACTGGAGCTGCATATAATTTTACTTTTCTAATTATTTATAAACCTTCATCTTTGATTATCTTCCCTTGGACCTTTGGCATGCGATTGGGAGCTAGTACATCATTATTTTGTTAGTTCCAGTGTACAATTCCCTTTTGTACCCTTTCAGCAAGACTATTGGTGATTTTGAATGTCTGATGTATCCTTTTCATAGGTTTTCTTTAACAAAATTTTCTTGCTCCTTGATTTCTGCAAAGGAAAACTTATATGGCTTGAATGCTTTTGGTTCAAATGTTGGTTTCATTTCAATCTTGTGATCCTAAGTTTTTGCTGGTGGAAATTGTTCACTTTTCTTCTCATCAAATAGTAATAAGTATTCATGGTATTCTTCTGGAACCATTTGTTTAGTAATTTGATTATCTTTCTGCTTACCTTTTTGTGCTAATACCTGTAAAGCAGAGATTTTAGTATTTAATTCATAAATTTCATGGTTCATTAACCATGGATCTTCTTCTTGAGAGTCGAGTAATTCACTAAAATTCTTTGTTAGTTTAGCATTTCTTTATTTCATTATACCTTTTTTCCAATTGATAATTAGATTATGTTTCTTGAGCCACAGAATTCCTAGTATAATTTGTGGTTGTCCTAGGTCTGTGATTGTGAGTTTGAGTTTGATCTGTTGTTGATCAATAATTGCATCTAATTTGACATAGTCAGTTATTTTTTTTGTTTTTGTTTATACTTTTGTCTCCATTTTGTATTACAAGGGGTTTTTTGAGTTTTCTTCTTGGTAGACTCTAGTCCTTGATAAGGGTCTTGTCAATTAGGTTGAGTCCTGCTCCTGAATTTATTAGTGATAGAGTGTCCATGGTTTTCCTTCCTAAAAGCACTTGTATAGGGGAATAAAGGATGTTAGATTGACACAGCTTCAACTGCATTTCTACAATGTTTTTTATGTATAGTCTATTTACTTGCCTGTCATTGTCCTTTGTGCTAGAAGCATTGAGCAAGTTAAACATGGTTCCTAGTCGCTTTGGGGAAAATCCTCCTCTTCATTATTAGAGTTAGAGTTAGTTGTTGAGGTTTCTTCTTTTGGGATGTTTTCTGCAAGGTCTCTTTTTTTGTTAGTCTTTTTGGTGAAGAGATTCTTCTTAGCCTTGTAGGTCTTGTTACAGGGTAGAGTTTTGAAGTTGGGTTTCTTTGAGCATTGGGCGGCAAAGTGTCCTGGTGTTCTGCAACTGAAGTATTTCTCTTTCTTGAATGACTTCTTTTGATCTTTAGTAAGAATATTATTGAGGGTTTAATGTACCAGCTTCTGGATGTATTAGTTGGTGGTTTCTTGTTCATTGTTAGAGTCTTCTTGATCCTAGAGAGTATTCTTGTAGTTCTCTAGTATAACTTATATATTATTAATATCCATATCATTTGGGTCTTTATAGTTGTTGTGGGGTCGAAGCTAGTTCAGATTTGTATAGTGTTTTTCTTTGGCCAGAATTCTATTAGGGCATTTTATTTGTTTTCCACCTAGATAAATTCTTTCCATATGGATGATCTCTTCTCCTTGTTTTGCTGCTTCAATCTATGCTTAGAGATTGTTATTGGTAATGGGGATCAAAGGGAATTGATCACTAAACAAAAGTGATAACAAATAAGAATACAAATGATCCTCGAGATGTCTCACAATTGTGCGCTAACAAGTAGGCACTAGGGAGATGATCAAATATAAAAGAGAGCTTTAAACAAAAGGTGGAATAAAAAGGGGGCACTCAAATAACCAAAAGGAATAATAATAAAGAACTTATACAAATTTACTCGAGGTAGGTCTCACCATGCTGGGATCTCTAAGACACGTATTTGTCTTGTCTTGTAACACTACTGCCCTTACCTAGTCTAGTAGTCTAGCTTGCCGTCAATACAGCAGAGCTATCTAGAACTCCTGTGCTATTGTGTGGGCTCTTCTTCAGCTGACTGTACAACTGGAAACTGACTCCAATGACACGTAGCAAGCTGTTAACTCCTAGTATAAGCAAATACCCAAGTTCATTGGGGCTCGAATTCCTGTTGAGGGAGAGGTTTGGTGGGCTTTTAGAAAGTAAGATAGAATACTTAGCAAATAGGAAACTTAGTCACTCAAAATAGCCGTTAAGCTCTAGAGCAATAGAGAGAGATGATGATGGGGGTATTATTGCTTGAGTTTCCCTCTGTGCCCTAGAGTATTTTATTATGATTACAAAGCAAAGAGACAACAAAGTGAAACCTCTGAATTCCCAAACATAATAAGGTCACAATGATAAGACAGCGCCTTTCTGAACACTGGGTGATCACTTCCTGACCTTCTAACCCTACTCCCAGAATCCTTCTCTGCATGATGGTTAGGTCTCGAGCCTCTTGCTAGGCTGTAGACGGAGGTGGCAATCTCGAGTTGTCTTGCCCTTGAATACGTTATCTTCATCTAGCCTTCCTACTGCCTCTCTTTTCAGCTTCTCTGGTCTTTTCTTCTATCTCCTCTATGTCTCTTTTGTTCTTCCAGATTCTAGATTCCTTCCATTGCTGTTCCAACGTGATCCTACAGTAGCTTAATTCCCTTGATTTTGCTATAATTAGCCATCAGTGATGATAGCTTGCCTCTAATTGTAACTGTTCTATAAATAATACTGCTGGCCACTGAGATAGGACATTGCTCGGGTTGTATTAGTCTATCTAAGTTCGCCTCTGTCCTCGAGAGTACTTCTAGAAGAGAAATCCATTGGGAATCCAATATGGGGCACCTGGGCAAGCATCTATGAGGTGTATTGTCATGACTTGGCAAATTGGCTAAGTCATTATTTATTTTTCTTTTCTTTTCTTTTCTTATTTACAACTACAAGATAGAGTATGGGAAAGTATCACGTGACTTTGTCACAATATCACAAATGGTGTGATGGATGGTCATATTACACACAAGTCACAGTCACAGGGTGTCACATGACTAGAGTAACATGAGGACCATGGGAGAACAAGCGCTGTTACGCCGCTAGAGAATTTTCTGCGGAAATGTAGCATGGGATAAAAGTTATAACCCTGGATTTCGCTATTGGAATCCACTCTAGAGACTTCCTACAAGCCCCGGACATAATCTAGACCCAAGATTGGGTACTTCTATTAGGTAGTTAGCAAGCTACCATATACTAGAATAGCATATACCTCGGGAGGCAAGACTGATGAGCTAGCATTAGGTTTCTCAGAGACAGACTATCAATGTTGATACTCTAGGACTCAGAGGTTAAAGGATACCTCTGGAATGTGATATAATTTCAATCTAGAGCGGACTTAGACTAATATGATACCAAGATGACAGATCAAAAGTCTATCAATGGCTAATGATCCCATCACTACT
>Ga0153958_1000484_pt1 | contig 10196 bp, 5 predicted proteins | sample TSFL042MetaG_FD_104719 | JGI IMG/M metagenome (GOLD analysis project Ga0153958, IMG submission 104719) | Attine ant fungus gardens microbial communities from Florida, USA - TSFL042 MetaG | ecosystem: Host-associated > Fungi > Mycelium > Unclassified | place: USA: Florida, Wekiwa Springs... | reverse complement strand
TGAAAAAAAGGAAAATAAAGAGTGTAAATAGTAAGTAATTGGAAAAACAGTAAAGACATTATTTAAAATTTTTTTTTTTTTTTTTTTATAACTACAAGATGGAGCATAGGAAAGTGTCATGTGACCTTGTTATAATGTCACAATTGGTGTGATGGATGGTCACAGTCACAGTGTGTCACATGACTAAAGTAACATGAGGACCATGGGAGAGTAGGCGCATAGCCACAGTAGTAAAATGTATAAGTAGTAGAGAATTAAGTGAGAACTCTATTGAGTTCTCTTTGTCAAACTCTGAACAAAGAGACAATTGGCTTAATTCCAGTCATTGGACTTTAGACGCTGACACATTGTTCATGAAGCATTAGAAGGCAGCTAGAGCATTTGTTAGTCTGAATGACATTATTGACTATTCAAAGGCTCCATAGCAGGTTCAGAAGACGGTTTTCCATTTGTTTTCTTTAGCAATGCAGACTAAGTAGTATGTATGTCAGAGGTTGATTTTGGTGTAAATATGAGCTTTGCTAGGAGAATCTAAGAGGTCAGAGATTAGGGAAAGTGGGTATTGGTCCTTTTTTGTGATTTTATTGAGTCTGCAGAAATTTACACAAAGTTGTAGGAATTCATCCTTTTTCTTTATAAACAGGACCAGCACTCCATGGGAGGAAGATGTTGAGTGGATGAATCCATTGGTTAGGTTTTCATTAATGAATTCTTTTAGTACTTCCTGTTCAAATTTGGATAAGGAATAGATGATTTCTACTGGAGAATGAGAATCTTTTTCTAGTTCAATCTGCAGATCATAAGGACGATGAGGGGCAAGTATTTTTGCTTTGGACTTGCTAAATACATTGGTGTACTCATGGTATTTCTCTGGAATAGAAGAGAAATTGATTTTTTTGGAGATATTAGTGGTATTGGCCTGCATTGTGGAGTGGGATTGGAGGGAAAACATTGTTGAACCTGTGAGTCATGAGGCCCAGAGTAGGGTAGGTACATTAATAATTGCGATGTGAGGTTGCTTGGTGTTAGACAAAGACATCTCAGATGGTATGAACTGCAGAGGGTTTTCCACTGGAGAGAATAGAGGATTTACCAAGGTTTCAACAAGAGAAATAGAAGCTAGACTTTGAAGTAAAGATAGTGGTCAAAAAGATATTGACCCAGAAACCCAGTCAATCAATGGATTGTAGTGGGTGAGCTAAGAGTAACCTAGTACCAGAGAACAACAAGAATCAAGCAGAGTGACATAGAAGTCAAAAGTTATGCATTTATCGGAGGGGAATTTTACAGGTAACAATACTACCTTGGAAATAATATTATTTGAGGTTCTATCAAATAGGCACAGTTCCACAGGAGGAGTAGGAGTAGTAGGTAGAGAATGTCTACAAGCAAAAGCAGAGTCTAAAAAACAGTGCGTAGATCCAGAGTCTACCAGCATTTGGATGGGTATAGACTAGAGGTGGTCTGATGTGCACACCAGAGGAAAGACAAGGAGTATACAAAGAGAATTAGGATCAGAAAGAGTGGACACGTTAAGATGCATTGGACTCGTAGTTATACAAATGAGTTTAATGCAACTTCCAGTTTGTGCTAAGTCTTAGGAGCCATGCTCTAGTTTTCCGAGAGGTTCTTAGAGAGTGAAGTCTTTTGTTCCTCTAGATTTGTTAGTTGTGCCCTTATCAGTTGTTTTCTAGGGTACCCTTCTACCTTGTGGTCCTTCAATCTGCAATAAAGACAGAGGTTATTGTTGATACGGTGTTTGCATTCATTACCATTCAATTTACCATCTCTGCCTAGTTTATTGGAGAGGTCAACACATGGTGTCACACCAGACAGCCATTCAGGCAATAAAAGTGACATTTTTCACCATAACAATGAGAATAACTAGCTCGAGAGACAAGTTTGGCCCCCCAGAGATATCATTAGATGCCCAGTCGTAGACTCAAGCATACCACTTGAGTAGCAGAGTAGTGGCTGTAACTACTACTACAGAAACCTCATAGAGATTGTCCAGAGAATTTCATAACAGATCTATAACAGAACTCCCCTCTAGAGTGCTCTCAAGAGCAGAAAGGACCTTAGAAGATGTTCTCTAACAGAATGATGTTAGATCTCAGCAGCAGTCACTTATTTATAATATCTAGGTTACTATCAGAGCAGGGCCATCATTGCTGATGGCTAATTATAGCAAGAACTAGCAAGGTGAGTTCTCTCGAGAACTGTATCGCAAACCTAACAGAAGAAGACTAAGACTCGAAGATGTGATGAAGTATAGAGGAGTAGTAGAAGGACTAGAGAGGTTAGGAAGAGAGGTCAGATAGAGAAATAAAAGAAGAGGTATTTGATGAAGATAACATGCTGGAGAACAAGATGACTCGAGATCGCCATCTCTTTCTATGGCCTATCAAAAGGCTCAAGAGCCATATATTGTTTAGAGAAGAACCCCAGGAGTAGGATTAGAGGAGTAGGGAGTGGTAGCCAAGTAATCAGGAGAGGTGCCGTCTTATCATTTCCCTCTTACTATCTTTGGGAATTTGGAAGTTTTCTTTGTTTCTTTTCTTTTGTTGTATTATTGCTTTGTAATCCTAATAAAATACTCTAGGACACAGAAGGGAAAAAGATACTTTTCTCCCCCATCATCTCTCTCTCTGTTGCTCTAGAGCTGAAAGGCTATTTGAGTGATTTGAGGATTTCTTTTGTGTTTGCTTTATGAAAACTCTATAAAACTTCCCTTGAAGGGAGACTTAAGCTCAACGGACCTGGGCATTTGCTTATGCTAGGAGCTAACCACTCGCTACAGGTTATTGGAGTCGGCTTCCAGTTGTATAGTCAGCTGAAGAAGAGTCCACATGACAGTATGGGAGTTCTAGGTAGTACTGCTGTATCAACAGCAAGCCAGGCTACTAGACTAGGTAAGGGTAGTAGTATCACAATGCAAGATGAACGCATGCCTTAGAGATCCTATTATAGTAAGGGTTTGCTTGAGTGGATACTAAAAACAGTTCTTTTCTTCTTAGGTTTCTATTTGATATGTTTTGGTTATTCTTTGGACTTTTACCTTCAGTAAGCTTTCTATTATTTGATTTATCTCCCCAGTGCCTACTTGTTTAGTGCACAATTGTGAAGCAGCTTGAAGATTTCATCTCTCTGACCTCACTTTCACCTTTGTTCTGTAATCAAACCTTTTTGATCCCTATCAGTAGGGTAGACAGGGATAGTGATTTAGTAATAGAAGATGATGATCTAGGAGATTTCAGGGAATCCTGAGAGGGTACGGTCTATGGCAGATTTGTGGATAATTGGGGGTAAAACGAAACAAAGCTTTGTAAGAAGATGAAATACTGAGCTGTTTTCCCTTGTTTTTGGTGGTAGCTGTCTGCCGCTTCCTTTTCTGCATTACAGAGACAATCTCATTTGTGGTTCTGTTCCCAGTAACAATTGTCAAAAGTGATTGCCAATTGGTACATAGAATAAAAGGAAGAGGGTTTTCTCTGTTCCTAATTTGCTATTAAGTCCTGTAGGTGGTTTGGCAATCTCTGATAAAAGTAATGGCATAGGACTACATCACCCCAGTTCAACTATACTACATACCACATGAATTCCACATTATAGGTGGTAATTTTATCTCCTAGCTTCATATGGAGATTATTGATGAGATTGGTGGTATCCCCTACTGGGTCTGAAAGTTCAAAATGGACCTGAAGTTCATCCACAAAAAGATGCCAAGTAAAAAGCCACAGTTGTGCATAGCCAAGGTCTTCCTATTGTAGTGTGACTTTGAACCAATCTTGAGCCACACCAGAGAGGTAGGTCATTACAAAATTGATTTTTTCTTCATTGGTGGGAAATTGTGAAGAGTTGGCATGGAAATAGAGTCAGCACTGAAATAGGAAATAATTAAGCTTATGAGGATTGGAACTGTCAAAGGTGTCTGGAATGCAGGTCTTTGATTGGAGAGGCTTTGGTACTGATTCTCTATTTAGGTTTTCTAATAATTGTTAGAGAGCCTCTGCTAACTGATTGTCAACGGGGTTGCAGTCAACAATAGGAGATGAAGTTTGAAACACAGGAGTAGGAACAAGAATAGGAGCGTCGACCCAGTCTAGGTTGTTGTCGACATGAGGAATAGTAACAGGATTTATACTGTGGAATTCTGGAGGTTCCACCAGAGGTGAGGATAAATAGGGGCACACCAGAGTGTAAGATATCCCTGATTGGAGGCATCTTGACCTCCTTGGGAGACCAGAAGTGAACCAACCAATAGTTTAGTTGGCAAGAGGGATAGAGTTACTCCCAGAAGAGGGAGCTGCAGATTGGCGAGACATCAGAACTAAAACATGACAAGAACTGGTGTCAGTCTATAAATTCTGTCAAGGATGGAATTTATGGTGGAAACAAAGGAGCGAAGTAGTATATAGAGGTACTCTCTGGAATGGAATAAGATACTATGCCGGAAGGGAATAGTACTTAGCAATAGTATAAAACTCAAAAGGAAAACTCCAGCAGAAGGTAGAAGATGTCAGAGTGGAGTATAACTTTGATAAACAACCTTGGCTTCAACTTATGTGTTGTGCCCTAGTCTCTGGTTGTGAAGTGGTCATGTATTTCGGAATGAAGAGAAGTTATCAAAGGAGGGGTCCTAAAGAGGTGAACAAGAAAATCCAGATTGGACAGGGAGAGAGTTAGGACCAGATGACGTTAATTTATAGACTAAGTTAATATACTATAACTACTCAGTACTTATAGGAAATCCAGAATAGGAGGAGAGTAGTCTACTATACTATTCTACTAATTATAATATTTTAGGAGAGTTATTAGGAGAATTAAATTATATAATTGTCAGATTTTTGGAATATGACAATGTCCTAGCTCTAAATACAACAGTAACAATGGATAGTATAAGGTTTTGAAGACACAGCCTGTAAATACAATGATTTCCAATACATGAAAAATTACTGCTTTGTATTGTGACCACCTATAGTCACAGTTATGTTATCTCAGACTTGTAAACATTTGTCTGATCAACACTAAGTTATCTAGGCTAAGTTACTACATGATGTAGAGAAGAGAGTAAAGAATCACATGGGCAACAAGAATGTTATCTAGCTTGTGACCAGCTTCAATGATATGACATTTGAGGTTTAAGAATGAGCCAATATAGTCTAACATGGAGGTATATTCATTCTATTTTTTAAGATAAAGTTCTTAGAAGTAATAGTGAATATTAGTATTTTGCCTTTGAGTAACATGGAGTTGATAAAAATGATCTCACATTTCCTTGGATGAAGTAGAAGACTAGACATATTTATGCTGTTCAAATTTGATAGTCTCTTGCATTAGGCCCATAGTGGCTAGATCAGATTTGAGCCACTAAATGTGCTTGTTCCATAAGTGTATCCACCCCCTATATTTGTCAGATCTGAAAAGTAATGGTTTATTTGTTGTATTATCAACAGAAGGGTCAGTAGGGGGTTTGAAAGGAGAAGGTTGCTGGTCATCAACAATGAGCCAAAGGAGTCAAGCCTAAAGAGCAGACATCATGTTGTTGGCCCAGGTATGGTAATTATTTCTATTTAATTTGGGAAAGCTGAGCACTGAGGACATATCATTAACAGGTACCATAACCTAATAGCAAAAACCATCATATATTGTCCTCACAATGTAAAACCATTATAAAATTAAAAAAATATATATAGCAATGGGAATTTGATAGTACAATGAAGGACAAGAGACTACATGTCTGTCTATTCAGCATTTATAAACTGCAGTGTATGTGCAAACAAGAAAGAAAGATACTGATAGTTGAAGTATAGCAGGTGGACAAGGGAGCAATGAATGAGTGTAGCTTATGCTATGATAAGAATTCCACACATTCTGATGTCAAGTGGCTGCTTGAACTATGATTATGGAGTTCAGGAGACTTGAAGTTGCAAAGAATTGTTAAGGGACAAACTAGAAAAGGATGATTTCAGTGAGATTTGTGATTGACCTCCTCAAACATTGCTCAAAAAGAACTTGCCCTTGGGAGGCCATATAGATAGGAGGGTTATGAGGATGAGAAGAAACAATTCAGAGATAAACTGTTCTTCACATTTCATGTAAAATTAACACCTTTAACAAGGCACCAATTAGTGGTCAAGACGTGGTTCGAACTCCAACCCAACTGCTTCTACAATCAGGCAGTATGCTACTACAACTCAGCTATCTCATCAACTGAAAGCCTATCAACTTTTTTAGATAGAACACCTATATTGACCATATAAAATTGACCATTACTGTCATGCGCAATGGAAATGTGCTTTTGATGCGATGTAGACATCCTAATGCGCCTACAACAGCACATGACAGGAAAACACTCACATTCCGAATTAAAACTTGAATGCACTGTCTGCCGCTTTGTAGTTGATGCTCCCCACTCTTTTCCTGCAATCCTAAACGAGACACTGAGGTTGTTCATTGACTGCTGAGCATGCATGCCAGTGTCTTCAGAATTAAGCCGAGGTCTGCGTAGATGCGACTATCACATTGTGACAGAAGTTCCAACTATACAAGTATCACGCGCCATAACTTGCCGCTGACATAGTCCTCGAGGCCTCCATATCAGAGAAAATAGCTTCCGCCGTAGACGAGTCCCTGTCTCAGCAAGAGAGAGTACTTGTGTCAACTATATACCCGTCTCATTTCCTTGCCAACACTTACTTCAGGACTCCTTTGAGTGATGGCATCGTGGAAATTCTCTGGTAATTTTGGGACGCAAAGCACTCGATGGGGAGTCAAACCAAGATGATGTCGTCCACGAGGTAGTCCTGACAAGTCTCCTGCTCCATTCACCCTCAAGCTATCACTGCTCGACACCTCTCCCCTCACTCGACATCCACAGTGGTTTCGGGTCAGACCGTTTTCATGGAACATCCATTTGCAGCCATGGTGTTGTTATGTCATGTTCCGAATTCATACAACCTGTTACTTGAGCTGTTTAGCTAACGTAGATCCCTCCCTTGACTTAGCCTCCACCTTCGTGACGTCCTTCCATACTCATCGACTGCCTCATCTCCCCAGCTCCTTAAGAGGTGTGCAGAAGCGACTTGGAAGAAGTATTGAAGAGTCCGGGGTTCTCGCAGTTGAGCTGAGCGTCGGACACCATGCCCATTTTCCACGAGTCGAGGCGATCTCTTATGGGCTCGAGAGCACGCTCGAAACTCTCCTTAGGCTTCTTCAATCGACGTATACAATCGTCTTGTAGTAGTGCAAGCACTAGGACGATGTTGAATGGCAGTTGAAATATAGGGTTGTGTTTGTACCAATTTTCATCCATGTCAATGGAAAATCATATTTTTTGTGTGATCATCTAGGGAGGTGAACACCAAAAATTCTACAAAAACACGTTGAGATCATTCATAATTACTTCGATAGAAGCCAGGGAATATTGGGTATCCTTAGTCCCGCTATAGTAAAAACATGTCTTGAGAAACCAAGGGGAGCAAAACTTGGGTAGAGCAGCGAGTTCATCTGGCTCTTCTGCTCATGTATTTGGACACCTTCAAGTACTTTGGGTAAGGACAGGACACACCTTATTTTCTTACTCTAGCCGCTTTCCTACCTCCTTCTCTTTTTGCTCGAGCTCTTTCAACCACTCTTTGTCGATGCATTCCGTCCAATTTCTGCCGAACCTTGAGTTAGAGTAGTCCAGGACTGTTGAGATATCGGACCCCTCAATCACCGCTCTGGGCGATGGCATGTACAGATGTTTCCTGTTCTCGACTGGGACCCAAAACAGCGGCTCATTGTCCTGACCCATCATCCATCCATCCCTTATGCCTTGCAGCATAAGCTCATATCCATGAGTGGAATGCTGGTGCTCAACTGTCAAATCTGCTATTTCCCAGATTCTTACACCAGAGTTGTGGTAACAGTCATAATAGTTTGCCAATGCTGTTCCATCTCGTATAAATGCTGTAGTTGCATATGTTTCACCCAAAATTTGAGCGTGCAGATGACCGGTATAGCCATCAAAGAGACGTATTACGCGTTCACGTCGGAAGCTAAGAGCAATGAGTCTCTTGCCAAGGGAATGGGTCAGAGCAGGTGAGAGGGCAATTCCATCCACCTCGGACGTTCGAAACATGGAAACAAGATGGCCAGTCAGTGTGTCCCACACTCGGACATAGGAGTCTTCTTCAGACAGACATGCAAAGAGTTCCCCGTCGGATGAGTACTGAGGTGGGGGATGCCGACTAATATGCACTTGATCGTCAAAACGGACAGGATGAAACTGAGCAGCGCGGTAGTTCCATGAATAGGAAGAAAAATGCACGATGACCTGCGCAGTCTCGTGATTAAAGGGGGAAGGCCAAGGCCAAGGCACGATGATGACGGTCAAGCCATCAGGAGCCAGCAATGGGAACGACTCCTCGAAGTCTAAAGAGTACGTGCATTCAAAACCTGTGGGATCCTGCCAATGCCAAACTTGCAACAATCCTGAGCCAGCCCATGAAACGGTGCATATAACCAGGTCGTTGCATGTTTGGAAGGCGACACTCCTTTCCCGGACAACCTTTCCCGGCCAGGGGTCGAATGAGACGCACTTCTCCGGGTGCATTATATCGCATATGGTGATGAGAGACTCGGACCAAAACGCTACCTGCTCTTCGTCTGGAGAAAATGCGATCTCCATGTCACAGTCTTTACACTCGATATCTGTACACGCTATGACTTCCTTGGTAGTTGTATCCAGGAATTTGACTTTGGAAGATCTCTGTGGTCTTGTAATTACCATCTTTCCAGATGGTGACATTCTAATAACTCGTCGCCTGTCGGAATCATCTCGAGTGTCTGTAGTGTCAGCCTGACTCATCGCCAAATTCTCCAGGTCCAGGTTCCACATCCTCATACTTCCATCCCTATATCCGACCAAAACTCTGTGACCATTGCTTGATGGACAGATACTGATTACACCTGAGAGCGATGCATGCTTCCAGATCATTTTTGAGCCAGTCGCAGAGACATCCCATATTTCTACTCTCCAATCTCGTTGGAGAAATAGGTAATTGGTAAGGGGCGAATGAATAACATGTGGCGAACTCCAGGAACTACTCCTATCACAGCTGAAGGATACCATCTCCTGTGTGTCCAATCTCCAAAGGTAAATAGTTCGGTGAGTAAAATCAGAGTTAGTTTCAACCATCAAAGTGTCACTGGTTGGAGAAAAGCGGAGAGATTCGAATCCTCCATGAGGATATGTGAATTGTCGGAAGTCCTTGCTGTCTTCCAAGTTCCATAATTCAATGACGTCCTCTGACTTCTTTTGTATGGCCAGAAAACGCCCATCAGGAGAAAAGCAGAGAAATGACAGACGTCTATGAAGATGTCCACGAGGACATGTGAATTGTCGGAAATCCTTGCTATCTTCCAAGTTCCATAGTTCAAGAACGTCCTCAGATCTCTTTCGTATGGCCATAAAATGCCCGTCAGGAGAAAATTGGGCATCAAAAACATCATTCACTTCCATCAGCCTGCTGGATATTAATTCGCCATTGCCAGCATCCCAGAATTGGACCAGAATCCGATTTGCATCTTTATCTTCAAAGTCGTCTGGATTTCCATCTTCAGAGTTATCCGGATTTCCATCTCCGGAATTATCCCAGTTTCCATCTTCTTTCATTGAGGCAATTCTTTCATCATGACGAACAAAGGCAAAATCGGAGCCCTCAATTTGGAACTGCTCCTCGCCCGTCTCAATGTCCCAAACTACTGCACAAGAGCCGTATCGGAGTAGAATATGCTTCCCAACAGGGCTAAAGCAGACATCATGTGCACCGTGAAATGGGCCTAAAATGCAACGACCTGTTTCAGAATCACATATATACGTAGCGCCTTCCAATGTGCCCATGAAGTAAAATCCACTTTCTGATATGTATAAACATGTGCTTTCATCTGGTGAGAAAGCTATTTTCTCCACAGAATTTTTCTGGTGCTCTGCAGTAAAGACCGCCATTGACCATTGAATAGGCTTCCCTTGAGTGACCACAAATGTATTGGGAAATCTCGAGCGGAATTTTCTGGCAACATGAGACTCCTCAGGTGCGAAGGGGAGTGCCGAGAGGTACACATGAGGGGCGGATTGTGAGATTGGAGTGATGAACGCAGAAATGAAGCGGAATGCATCACGGATGAACAATGTCAGCGGATTATCAAGG
>Ga0153958_1000481_pt1 | contig 10234 bp, 9 predicted proteins | sample TSFL042MetaG_FD_104719 | JGI IMG/M metagenome (GOLD analysis project Ga0153958, IMG submission 104719) | Attine ant fungus gardens microbial communities from Florida, USA - TSFL042 MetaG | ecosystem: Host-associated > Fungi > Mycelium > Unclassified | place: USA: Florida, Wekiwa Springs... | reverse complement strand
ATTTCTTTATCTCTTCAATCATAAGAAAATCAATCTCAAGTCCATTGTCACATACATATACAATCTATAATCTAATGCTATTGAATACTTCTTTATATACTACTTTTTTTTTTTTTTGTTCAAAAATTTATAACGTGGTACTCAATCACAGTCTGCAGTAGACTATCTACAACAAGTAGCCTACATGGGCCTCAAGGACAGATTGTCCTATCACAGGCAAGAGACACTATCAGTATCAAAGAAGAAATCTAACCTAAGAGAAGAGAGAACTAAATATAGGTTGCTCATAACCAACCTTCAAATAACACGTCCAAGTCAAGAGACCTATCATGCCTAGAATACAGAGTCAAATAAAACTGAGAGAGATGAGACTAAGAAACTATCTACAGCACAAAGAAAAAAAAAACCAAGTGAGATACTCATGGAGGCTCAGGGGGCTCAGAGGATGGACGATCCTGAGAAGGGAAGGCAAAGGCACTAGGGTGCTCCTTCAGGAACTTGACAAAGTCCTTGACAGTTGGCACTAGGTCAGTCAAGGGAAAATGGGCAAACCAGCGGCAGTTGGCAAAAATATGTTGACATGTTTCCACCTGGCAATGGCCACACGGACACTGGGTGCACTCTGCAGGGAAAAAGCGCTGTCTGAACTCCCCAATGGGAGCATGGTTGAGAATGGCTCGAGTCGTCCTAGCACACAAGGTGACTGACTCATCAATAAATGAAAGCCAGCCCCTATCTTTAGCATAGGAGGGCTGGAGAAGGTTCTTGATACCACCTTTGAAAGGGAGGAAATAACAATCCTAAGATGAAGAACAAGCAAAGAATGTTCTCTATGCATCGAGGTAGGCAGTAACACTCTTGGATCGAAGAGCGTCAAGCAAAGTAGCTGGATGGTGTCCAGCAGCAATCTTGGTACTGGTAGCATCTTCATGTGCCAAGAAGTAAAGGGACTACTGTGCCTTGCTAGAGCAGTCCCAGAAGTGAATGGAGCGATCAGGGTGATTGGTGAAGAAATCCCTAAGGGCTTGGACAATGGCAAGGGAGTAAGCCTGGCCTGAGTGAACAGAAGCGTCAACTGCTCTTCTAGCTGCAGTAAGAGAATCAGTGATGATGATAATGCGCTTAACGTCAAAGAAAGTGGCCTTAACAACACCAAGTCAAATAGCAAACAACTCTGCATCTAGAGCTGTGGCTCATCTTGCAGGCATCGAACTGGAGTTTGCGAGTGTGCCCATTGGAGCAGTCACAGGGATGAAAAGAGACCTGATCAGAAAAGTTGTCCAACAACCTACATCCTGGGCGTATTTCAGGATGGGGTGAATTGAAGTGTTCTGTAAGATTAAGAAGTGACGCTTCAGTATCAAGAAGAGAGCTCCTCAACCGAGCACTCTATGCATCAGTGAGAAGAGCAAGGGACTGTGGATGGGAATGAGCACCCTTGGAATTGCAAGCACTAAGAAAAGAGAGTAGTGCATGCTGAGAAGGAAGCATAGCAGCCCTAAGACAGGATTGCTTGGCCAGCTTCTTGAGATGGAAATGAATAGGAATGAGACCTACCAGAGCCTCAATTTTACCAGTTGGAGAAGTGCGAAAAGCACCTAGAATCCAGAGAGCAGCCTTGCATTGCATGGATGCCAAAAGAGAGACCTGTGCCTTAGTAGGAGCTCTAGAAAAGTACCAGAGTCGAAAGCCATAAGTGGCAATAGGAACAATACAGAACTGATAGAGAAGTCGCTTTTGTAGAGGAAGGAGACCTCAAGAGAAGTTGCCAAGTATGCCCATTGTCTTGACAGTGGTTAGTGCCTTGGTAGAATAGAACTGAACATGTTCCTTAAAGGAGAGCTGTCGATTGAAATAAAAGCCCAGGTATTACCAGTAAGTCTTGGGTTTGAGAATAGGAGCGCCAATTGCTGAGAAATCCAGCTCAGGGTTGGAGTTGTTATGTGCTCTAGAAAAGTGAAAAATCTCTGACTTGTCATGCTCCATGACCAAGCCAAAGAACGCCATCAAATCTGAAACTATACTATAACTACTAGTGAGCTCTAATAGGGTTTTGTTATACGTTTTTCTCTAGGAGACCAAGAGACCATCGTCTACATAAGAAAGAATGGAAGTATCTAAGTTGAGAGTCTGAGCTTAATGTTCAAAGAGGTGGAGAAGAGGTGCAATATAGAGCACTGAGAGAATAGGAAAGAGAGCAGAGCCTTACCCCACACCAACATCCACATCACAGGCATGAGAGAGAAAAGAATTCCAGGCATACTGGGTTGATCTACCTACAAGATAGTTAGAAAAGAAACCTACTAAGCAGTCTGTAAAGCCAGAGTGTCGAAGAATCGCAGTAAGCATACTGTGATTGAAGAAGGGGAAGAATTGTGCAATATCAAAGGCGACGACACTAGTCTTGAGGCCTTTGGCCCAGCCAGAGTGAACCAAGTGAGTGAGAAAGAGACCAGCATCTTCAGTAGACCTCTGAGCGATGCCACCGAGTTGGTTGGGATGGAGGACACTGTGCTTGACAGTATCAAACTGGAGTCGCCTAGCAATCATTTTCTCAATGAGCTTGCTAAGGGTGTTGAGCAGGACAATGGGTTGAAAGGTCTTGGGAGTGTCGTAGACTGGTTTGCCAGGCTTAGAGATAATGACAGAAACTAACTCCTTGAAGTGTCGAGGCCAGTGTTGCAGAGTGATGCAAAAGTTGGTAAGGGAAAGAATGCTAGAGGCATAGATGTCATCAGCTAGGATACTCTTGAGGTAGCACCAAGTAATGTGATCAGGACCTGGAACAGAGACATTAGAACAGACCTTAAGGGCCTTAGACATTTCTAGTATAGAGAACGATACCCATGGCCGAGAGGCCAGATATGGAACATCATCTAGAATAGATAACTGAACTAAGCGATTAGCAGCAGTATTGTAGGATGAGTGAAGGGCATACCACAAGTCAGAGAGAGAATTGCAGAGAAGACCTTGGTACCGAATGGCCTCCACTACAGGTAACTTATGCTGCTTGACCTAACTCATAAGGTCCCAGGAGCGTTTGTTGGTGGATGCAATCTCTGCAATCCTGTCATCAAAGAAGGACCATTTTGCAGATCTTATAATAGAACAGAACAGATGCCAATCCTCTCTGGCTCCTATGCGTTAATAAGCTGCAAGTGCATCTCTGCACTCATTGTTCCACCACTCCTTCAATCGAGTGGTAACAGTGATGTTCCTAGCATTAACCTCCCATGCATTGGAGATTACCCTAGAAACTGCTGTAGAGAGCAAGTCCAGATCGTCCACAGAGTCTAGCCTGGAGAAGTTGAAAGCACGAAGCCCCATAGTGACAGAAGAGAAAAAGTCGTTCTCCTCGTCACTGTCGTGTTTGAGGACCTTCCTGCTGAAGCAAATGTTCTCTGGTGAGATAAGGAGGTTGGGTTAGAAGAGGAGCATGGTCTAAGGGCCATCTGAGATCAGGCTCAATGCAATACAAGACTTAAGCACAACTTATGCCTAGAAAGATAAGGTCTATGACTGAGTTAGCATGACCGTCAGTGTCTGGATAATGAGTAGGGACAGGAAGCTCTGGAAGCGAGCGCACAAGACCAAGAGAGTCAGCCAGGTCTACCAGGGCCTGGCCAGTTGCAGGATGCAAGGAGCGGCTGGATCCCACTCTGCATCTCTAATGTTAAAGTCCTCACCCATATACAATAAGTTGGGGATGTCAATGATCTGATCCAGCATGAACTTGACAGCTGAGTGGTGGTCATCTGAATAGACATTCATAAGAAAGTGACACTCTCCTCTATTGAAGAAAGACAAGAGTAGAATGTCACGGTGGTCAACCACATCTCTTCTCAAACTAAGTCTAGAGAGACGAGAGTGAATAAAAGCCATAACTCGAGGAACGTCCTCAGAGTCCCTAGGAACTCGGACTACCTGGGTCCAGTCAGGGTGAATAGAAGCACCTACTACCTTGTCTTCTTCCAGAGAGACAGTAGAGGGAGCATAACAAATAAAGTTCCAGGGAGGTTTCTGGACAAAGAAAATATCATAATGGTCCTTTTGAGACTCAAGAAAAGTATCAACCAGCACATAGTTCTTGCGAACATTTTGCGAATAAATGCATAGTTTAGTTGTACTACACATAATCAGAAGTTGCCTGCTCTAGGACGTTGGATATTGCTGTTACTGGCACAACCTGTGCACAGTTCAGTAGCCTTGTTAGAGTGCTACTGCCTGTCAAAGCGGTGGCGTCAGAAGGGACACTTAGTGTCGTTAGCAGAGTACTCACCCTTGCAGTTTAGACACTTGAAGGTATGAGGGCATGGAGCACCAGCTGCAGTAGCCTCTCTGGGAGGGTTGGACTTGGGATTAGCCTTGCAACACCAAGCTATAGATCTGTGGTTTTCTACTCTGTGTGGTCCACCACATTTCTAGTACTTAGCACCTTGAGTGCGACATGCATGGGTTGGATGTCTCCAGCACCAGCAGTTACAACACTGGGCAACCCCAGGATGCATAGCAGTCCCCCAGACTGTAGCTGTGTGACGTCCAAAATTAAAAGAGCAGTTGATAAGGGTCTTGCCCTTGGAACCCTTCTGAGAGTCCCAGATGTCAATCCAAATCACAGACATGTCTGAGCTTGAAGATGCCTTCATAATGCGAGAGTGAGAAGCAAGTACAACTCCTTCAAAGATAGGAGTGTTAGCAATCACAGACTCAACTTGAGCCTGTGTAATGGGAAGCAAAGAGTTGTTGCTCTAGTAAGGAACACCCAAAATCTTCAGAAAAGACTTGGACTGTAGCAGGCAAGGCTCTACCACAGTACTTGTAGCCAAGCTAGTAACTTTCTTAAGCTACTGCTTAATCACATCCAACTCTGCTGCTGATGCAACAAAGTTAGTAGACATGGATATTCCATCCCATGTCTTGCACACTGACTCAACTCTAAGCTTAGAGTGAGCCTCAACCAAGCCCCTGTTACAGGACTCAACTGCAGTAGCAGCATTTGCCACAATGACCTCTGTAGTGGGAGTGTCAAGTGGAATCAACACTTGGCGCCTAGTGGGCCCATGTGTTGTCATCTTGGGTGCCCTTGAGGTACTAGAATAAACTACACCTTTCCTGTTTGGAGAAGCACTAGCACCAAAGCCAGATTGGTGCATGGCTAGGACCTTCTCTATAGAAAGGTCAGGAAACATATCATGGAGACAAAGAAGGCTTTCATACTCTGGGTGAGCAGAGGCCGGAGCAAACCTTGGAATGGACTGGGGGTTTCCACTACGAGCTGCTTAGGCAAAGGATTTAGAAGCCTGCTTGGGCACCTGGGGTTTGGTGGCCACCTTCACGGGGGTGGGCTTAGCGGTAGCCATCTTGGCTGGTGGAGGTAGAGGAGGTACTCTCGACACCACTGGAGCAGGAGTAGGCACATTCTGGGAAGGTCCAGAGCAGTTAGTAGAAGGAGAGACTTTGTCCTTGCCCTTGCTCTTTTTGTTAGTAACAGTAGTGAAGAGAGCTTCCTCTACTGCTAGTTGATCAACTGCCATCTCAGTATCTAGAAACGGCTCCTGGGGTAAGTTAGAACTATAAAGAGTCCTTATTGCTTCCACAAGTGAAGAAGAATCAGGCTGAGGTGAGACCTTAAAGCGATTCCACCCTGCTACAAATACAGTTTGGAACAAGTGCCACATAATAGAACCTGCTCCTAAAATAGGAGGAAACTCTTCAATGGGACGGCTTCCAATAGGATGCTTCTGAATGAAGTGAGCGATGTGCAATACAGACAAAGCAAGGACTTTGGCATCATTTTCTAAATAGCCAAAGTGACCAGACAAGAATGTGACATGGTGTTCACCATCCCACAAGTCACAATCATGTGTGACATCATATGTGACACCTGAGATAGACTGTCACTGTTACAGATGACTAATGTATTACAGTCACCTGTTATGTCACAGGTGCCTGCCACTGCACTGCCACCCTCCACTTGGGAGGATGACTCAGCCATTTCATGATTTGGGCCATAAGGCATCAAACTGGTTGACAAAGGGGCCTGAGGGGCACAAATCACCCCAGAGGTAAGGCCCCTGCTCTCCTTAGCAGAAACTTGGTCATCCCAACTCATAGAATATATTCTCCCTTCAGGAGCAGAGGGAGAAGGAGCAGCAGGGAGCTGGAGAGGGGCAATTCTGTGAGAGAGCTTACCTGTAATGATTCTAGAGACAGTAGGTGTCCTGGGACCAGGACTGCATTTACTATATTTTCTATTGACTATATACTTGGCTCAGGGATTGTCAGCTCCACATGGATCATACAATATATATTTGGTGACTCTTGCAAAGAGAAGTGGCTATAGTTGAGGGTCAGGAAGTTGAGCTGAGATTATGGGATTTATGTGATGAGAGTCTCAAATGCAATGTTGAGGATAAAAGAAGATGAGCAAGTAAATATGTAGAAGACCTCTCTTCTGGAACTCAATAGTGTAGATATGAGCTACAGTAGTGCTAAAGAAACTATTATCAATCAGCTTGAGGAGTGCTTTTTTCTTTTGCTCAAAGACCTGTGATACAATGTCAGAACAATCAGTAGCTATCTGGTCAGGAAAAAGACTATGGATGATTTCTGGCCACTTGGAATTAGCAGTTATGGTAAGAAAGAGATCTGGTTTATGGAAGTGTCTGCAAATGGCCATAGCATCCTGGAACAGCTGAGTCATGAACCTAGGACTTTCCATATGAGAAGAGGGAAGAATGAGTTTATATCTCAAAGACCCAATATCTTCTCCATCATGCCTATCATATACAGCAACATCTTGTAGTCCCTAGTAAAGCCCAGATCTAAGAGTATGTTGATATGTCCTAGCCCAGTTGAGTTTCCTCTGCTCACAATGTGCCTATGCATCAACAACAAACTGCTGGAAGAGCTTTCCACCATAGAAGAGAGGTAGTTGAGAACTATTTCTGATATGAAGACAATAGGCATAGTAGCATATGTCAGAAACTACCTGTGAGTGAACCTGTTTCTCTTCATTTCTTTGTTTTACATTCTCTCCTTGTTCTCCAAATTAAGCACCACAGATTGGAATTCTTGAATGCTACCTATTCTCCCCCTTTGGAAACAACAAAACATAGTGAAGAGTAGCATATAAAGGACTATTCTGGCTGATGCATTCAAGTCGTCCTCTTCTTGCCTGTAATACCACATCTCTATTGTCTACTATATGATATACTCCTTTCTCTGGAATAATAACTGCAATTTCCTCAGCTGTTGGCAGGTTATGGGTTCTTTGATCCTGTTGCAAATTGATATATAACCTAATTATGATCTCCTCTTGCTCCTCTACTAGCTTTTCTCTAATAAGTTTATAGGCATAACAATAATAACCAATATATGAGTAGTTATCCAAGAGTATCATTTGAAGATCATCCATTACCACAGGATCAAGATTCCTATTATTGAGTTTCCTGACATTAAGCTATTCTGCTGTATCAAGGATGTAGATTTGTGCATAGGCAGGAGGATGATCACCATGAGGAAAAAGGACACCAGTGAGATGATGAAGCTCTCCTTGGATCTTGAAACAGTAGAGGCTAAATTGTCTAGTAACTGAGTTATCAGTTTTGACTCTTACTGAAGTCATAGTAAAATACTATTGTATATTGTTGCAAAATTCTCTTGCAGAATAATTATCTCCAGTCAAGTAGTTGTGAAGGATTCCAGTGAGTAGTTGAAGAGGGGGTAGTTGGATTTGTCTTTGCAAACAGCACATACTAAATTTGGAATGATTGACCCATGAAGAAGTAAGCTTTTCACAGTCAAAGTGAAGAGTATGGCAGTGAGAACAGATGACAGACAGCATGCCCAAGTTGTTATACTGTATATCAGCCTCTAAGAATGGTTGTCCAGTAGGTGGATAATATGCAGGCTGAAAGATAGAAGGTAGAATATCATCTGGAACAATAGCCTCTTGGTTCTAGTTCAACTATTAAGTATGCAGAGTTTTGGTATACAAAAAATTATCATACCTGAATCACATTCTTTTTCATATCTAAGTCTTGAATATTTCCTTTTCTAATATCCTATTATACTTGGTTATTCATCTACTGATAATCAGTGAAATATGTTACTTATAACTCTCAGGATGTCTTCCTGTATATTTCTATCCACATGTAGGTTCCTATTACTATCTCTATTTTGCTGTTCTTCATAATCAAAAGCATTTGCATTCTCATTTCTCCATTCCTCTATTATTTGATTGATTTGAACCTCTTGATTGATTTAAATCTCCTCTATCTGTCTCTCACAATTGTCTTACTGTTCACTTACAGCTACTCTAAGAAAAAAGATATACTATTGCCCCTAAGAAGGAGACCTCTACTCTAGGCCTCTCTCTTAATGAGCAGTTGTCAATCCTGTGCATATACAGATCACAATGGACCCCTAGCACCAGGTTTATGATAGAAGAGTTTACAGGTATACTACCATAGCACTGCTTAAGGAAAAAGTCCTTCTAGAAGAGAAGACTTGAGCTAAGTCGCATACTCCAAGCTCTATACCACAGTTGTAGAGTACTGTCCCCTTTATACCTAGGGCCTGGCTTCTAGTCAAGGTATAGAGAGAGTAGAGAGGTATAAAAGAGCAAAGAGAAGAGTAGGAGAGGGTGGGGAATAGTGACTATGATTTGAGAGAGTGAACTTGATGATAAGCTGGTATTGTTTGTATATGTTGTGTTCCTCTCACATATTCATTTGGGTTGAATTATGAAAGAGAAGGGTTGTAATAATTAAATATTCCATTAAAATTCACTTAAATAAGGAGATAAAAGCAAAAGTCAATCACTATTTTTCTTTAGAATTTACTGAATTTATTCGACTTTATTTGAATTTTATATAGAATTCTTGAGTGAAAAGCAAAGTCATATGACATAATTGCTTGGTCAGTTCTGAGTCAGCTGCCATCTTTCCACATTGGTCTTACATATATACTAGACGAGGTTTTCATCTGGGCCTCTGGCTCTTCTTGAACCCTCTACTAATTCTGTGTTATTAAGTTTGTGTTGAAGTCAGTCCGCTATGCTCCCTTTCTACAATGGTCTGTGCAGTAGCAGATAGTGTTGTTTATCAGGTCGCTTTGCTCTCTTCTAACAACTGTCTGTGCAGCTGCAGATAGTGTTGTCCATCAGGTCACTTTGCTCCCTTCCAACAACGGTCTGCGACACAGTGAGAAATATTGTACGTTAGGTCGCTGTGCTCCCTTCCTTCACTGGTAATTTGCACTGTTGTAAGTCAGGTCACTGTGCTCCCTTCCTTCACTGGTAATTTGCACTGTTGTAAGTCAGGTCACTCTGCTCTCTTCCTTCACTGGTAATTTGCACTGTTGTAAGTCAGGTCGCTGTGCTCCCTTCCTTCACTGGTAATTTGCACTGTTGTAAGTCAGGTCGCTCTGCTCCCTTCCTATAACAGTGAGGCCAATTTACCCTAATTTATTTGAATTTATTCTGAATTTATCTGAATTTTATAGAGTTTTTGAGTGAAAAAAGGGGTCATGTGACAAAGTTGCTTGGTCAGTTCTGAGTCAGCAGCCATCATCCCACACACGACACAGCATATATACTAGACAAGATTTTCATCCAGGCCTCTAGCCTGGCTTGTGAAGTTTATGTTGAAGTCAGTCTGCTGCACTCCTTTTCTACAACAGTCTGTGAAGTAGCAGATAGTGTTGTCTGTCAGGTCGCTATGCTCTCTTCCTTCAACAGTCTGTGAGGTTAAAGTTTGTTTAATTTCTGTAATATTATGTTATTGAGTTTGTGTTATAGTGAATCCACTATATTTTCTTTCTACAACAGTCTATGAAATAGTAGATAGTATAGTTTGAAAGGTTGCTATGCTTCCTTTCAATAACAGTCTGCTATTTTTTCATCTCTCAAATCATTAAAAATCAATCTCAAATCTATTGTTAGATACAAATACAATCTATAATCTAATGCTATTGAATACTTCTTTATATACTATATTAAGTGTCCTTCTACTCTCTTGGCTCTGCTCTGGAAGAAGTACTGAGGTGAAGTACATCTTGAAAAGGCCACATAAAGTTGTCCATGGGAGAACACTGATGTCTGCAAATAAATCCCCACATGCTCCACTGACTGTCCTTGAGACTTGTTGATAGTCATAGCAAAGGCTAGCCTGACTGGAAATTGAAGTCTCTTGAGTGGCACAGGCAATGTCTCTGCATTAGGTGATAACCT
>Ga0153958_1000480_pt1 | contig 10259 bp, 6 predicted proteins | sample TSFL042MetaG_FD_104719 | JGI IMG/M metagenome (GOLD analysis project Ga0153958, IMG submission 104719) | Attine ant fungus gardens microbial communities from Florida, USA - TSFL042 MetaG | ecosystem: Host-associated > Fungi > Mycelium > Unclassified | place: USA: Florida, Wekiwa Springs... | reverse complement strand
TCTAGTGTAGGCTATATATACTAGCAGGTGTTGTAGATGTACCTCACTTGAATCTCAACTAAGCTTCCGGGACTCTTACCTAGCTTGAGGAGTAATCGCCTTTGAGTGGTTCCCTAACACCTAAGTTATGTCTGCTATTTCTCTCTAGATTGAGTTCTAGGTATATTCTATGTTTTACTTAAGTGTCATATGACAGAAAATAATCATTTAATAATATAATTTCTTTTATATTTTATATTATTAACTAAATTTTACTTCTGAACTCCTGTTGTCTACTTCTATAGGATCACGATGTAGACTAGTTACTTGTACTCCTCCTATTCCAGACTTAGTATAAGTACTTCATTAGTTATATTCTAGTTCCTTAGTTCATAGATTACAGTCTTTAATGTCAATAACATCTTCTATCCTCACTCCTATCAATCTATACTACTCCTCTCCTGAACTCCTGGCAACAATTTAGTCCTCCTGAAATACGCAACTACACATGTGACAGAAGATCAAGGCACAGTGCATGACCTGAGGCCAAGGTTGTTCCCCACCTTTGTTGTCAACCCCCTTCCACTCCAGGTCACTCCGCTCCTGCTCCACATGTTTCTGACATCAAGACATCCTACTAACTCCAAACTCTTACACTTAATAGTTTCACATTTCACAATTCCAGAGGCAGTAATGATAGAGATAAGTGCCAAGAGGTCCTCTTCTTTATCCCTGCTCTCTAGATACTATATTAAAAATCATTACAAATCACTAAAACTCAAAGAATAAAGATAAAAAGAAAACTATTACTACTTTTAGAATTCTCCCTCTAAGTTCTTCCAAAGTCCTACAGCTTATGCATCTCTCTACTGACTCCTTCTCAATGTATCTCTATTGCCATTTCCTTCTAGAATCTTCTTCCTTCTTTGTTGTTCTTCTCTTTGTTGTTGGCTTGTAATTTAGAACTCCTTAGTTACCTGTCAAGTGTTAGTAAGCTCCAACCACTGTCACAATTCTCTAAGTTGCATTCTAGATGTCATTTATCTAAATATATCTGATCTAATACCATCAATGCTTATTTGCAATCAATGGCATATCTGTCTAAGTCTGTTACTGGTATACTACGGGCTCTAGAGCTCAAGTATTCCATTTCTATCAAGGTATATTCAATACAAAGTGGATCTAGAACATCTCCATTTGATAACTCTGTCTATAACCTGATACCAGCTCATCTTGCTTGCCTCCTAAGGTATTTTTATGAGCTCTAGATCCAGTTTTACCTGCTCACTATTTCATATAACACTTTGGTATGTTCTAAAGACTCATAATGGGTTCTAGAGCAAATTCTGACTAGGAATTTATTGGTATAAGATATATTAAATGCTACTTTCTGCAGCAAATTTACTGGTAGTGTAACATCTCTTCCCACTATAAATGACTGTCCTTAGTCATCTTCTCAAGGCTGGTTATTGGTTCTAGATTGTTGTTTACCAATGTCTCATATTCTATCCTCACAGTAGTGGTCCTCTCTAAAGACAGCTTTTTTTACTCCAATTCTATGCAATACCAGGATTATCCTTAGTTCTTTGTCCTTATTGCTTTTCCATTTAATAATATCTTCTCTCTATGACACTCTCCTAGAGCAATTTCTATAGAGTTATATCAATTGAATCCTGTCAATCTGTTATTCCAAGCTAATTTTAAAACTCTGTATAGCTTATCTAATCTTTTTGTATAGGATCAATAATTGATCCTTCTCTTTTTGTTTTTTCATGACAAACTCTTTTCTTTGAATTCAAGATTCTGTTCTTCTCTTTCTTTCCATTCTTCTTCTACTATACTTATATCTGCTCTGCTCATCCTTCAACAATGGCTCTTTGATCTCCATACTATGTATTCCTCTGCTGAGCATGATGCTCAGATCTTGGTTCTCCTGTCTGATATTCAGAAGCTTATGTAGCCCCTGGTTCCTTCTTCTGCTAATACTAACTTTAGTAATGTAGTGGCTCTGGCCCCTACACTGACCTATGCTAATGTCTTGTCATGCCCCACACTATCTGATCCCACTTCTCCTACTGCTTTATCTGCAGAGAAGCCTTCCTTGCTTCTTTGTCCTTCTACTGTTGCACCAGTTGATCTCACTCTAGTTCCTGTTCCCAAAGAGGCAGTTCTGACTCTGCCCTCTCTCTCTAGTCCTGTTCAGTCTCCAACAACTCCTGCTATTATCAAGCCTGTCACTGGTGCTTTTTTTTCTTTTTTTTCTAGTTGTCTATTTTCTAATTCTCTTTTATTAGAATCTACTACAGCTTCTGCTGCCATTCCTCCAGCTTTCCCTTCTCTTCTAGTCCCTGATCCTACTTCTGTTATGGCTCCCAAGACTCAACACTATTCTATTGCTATTCAAGCTACTGGCTCTCCTGTTTGTCTATCTAGACCAAAGCCTCATCTATGTCCAATTCCTTAACATGTATCCTTATTCCCAGGACCTGTCTCTTTGCCTCCTCAATCTTTAGTTGTGGTGTACTCTGATAGGGAAGTTTCTGATACTGAGTCTACTAGTACTGCTTATCCCCCTTCTCCAAAACCTAAGCCAAAGCCTAAGAAACCTTGCACTTTTGCTCAACAATCTATTACTGGCCCATCTACTCTAGTTTCTCCTTTACACAAGAAGCATCAAATCTGTGAGGTGGACTCTTCTCTGAAAGCCAAATCCAGAAATTGATTAGCTCAAGACTGTTCTTCCTCTTATAGTAAGTCATATCTTCTTTCTAGATCTAACTTATTCCTTATTTCTATTCTCTAGCATGTGACATTGTCTTTCTTTATGGCATGTCTGCTGAGCACCCTCACCTAGAGATGGTTCTAGCTCTTTTTGCTCCTCTGACTCATGAAAACTTAGTATTCACTTTTTTCTCTCTTTTTATGTAACAATTGACCTCATTGCTTCCAGGTGTTCTACATATGGACTGCTTCTTTCATTGACACTTTCTTAGTTATACAGTAGCTCAGTCAGTGCCTTATTGTTGGGGTATGTACTTTACTCAGCAAATCTCATGTCTGCCTTACTTCCTCCTCATTTTTAACATATGGTACATAGGTATATATACAGTAGATACTCTCCTGTATTCCTTATGCTTTACCAATTATATTATTTTCTTCCTTTCTCAACTCTCATCTCATCCTCAAGTCTTTGCTTGAGTGTTGCAACCTAAGTTACTTCTCAAGATTGTAATATCTTATATCCCATTTTACTCTATTCTCTACTCTTGAAATTGATTATATGGCTTGCATTCTATATTGTAAAGCTATGGGTTCTCTTATGTATATTGCTCTTAGAATATATCCTAACATTATATATGCTGTTCAAGCTATCTTTTATTTTAGTGTCAGAAACATGTGGAGCAGGAATGGAATGACCTGGAGTAGAGCAGGGTTACTCCAGAGTGAATGGGAATTGACAACAAAAATAGGGAACAACCTTGGCCTCAGCTTATGCATTGTGCCTCGATCTACTGTTATATGTGTGGTTGCATATTTCAGGAGAACTAAAATGTTGCCAGGAGTTTAGGAGAGGAGTGGTATATAGATTGATAGGAGTGAGGATAGAACATGTAAAAGATGTTAATCTATGAACTAAGGAACTAGGATGTAACTAATGGAGTACCTATACTAAGTCTGGAATAGGAGGAGTACAAGTAACTAATCTATATCATGATCTTATAGGAGTAGACAACAGGAGTTCAGGAGCGAAATTTAGTAATAATATAAAATATAAAAGAAATTATATTATTAAATTATTATTTTCTATCATATGACATTTAGCTCCAATTTATCAGAAAGCTGTCAAGTAGATCTATTGCTATCTCTTAGGAACCAAGAATCTCTGGCTTTGTTATAGTGGAAAGATAAAGGAATTGATTGGTTACACTGATGCTGATAGAAGCATGGCTGAAGATTGTCAAGCTATCTCTAGGTATGCATTTATGCTCCATGGTAGGCATATTTCATGGTCTGCTAAATGACAGGAGATTGTCTCACTGTTTACAACTGAGTTCAAGTATGTTGCAGCAATACATACCATAAAAAAAGCTCTGTGGCTTTGTTCACTCCTCTAACAGCTCTTTCATGTTGATCTTCCCACTATCACTCTTTTCTCTGACAATCAGTCTACTATTGCACTTACAAAGGACTACCAATATCATACACATACTAAACACATTGATATCTGTTTCTACTTCATCCAATAGGTTGTTGAAGATGGATCTATTTATCTTATCTATTGTTCTACTACTGAAATAGTCACTGATGCTCTTATCAAGGCCCTACTGCCACCCAAGGTGAAACACTTTGCCTTTGAGCTAAAACTAGTACAGCTTTGAGAAGAGGTGTAGAGAATAAGGACTCACAGTATAAACCAGCACTAGTTTTTATGGTTATGTAAATGTTCTTTATTATATGTTGCATTTCAAAACTCTTATAATAGTCTACCTATTATTGGCTAGTCTACTAGTGTTTCTGTAGGCTACTTATACCCATTTTCATACTTGTGTATACCTCAGTTATTGTCCCAAACACTGAGGTTATTAGCTCTTACACTATGTGTATACATTATATATAGTATTTGGGTAGAGTAGTATTTTCTCTAGTCTTGACCTGGTTAATATATACCTTGAACTTCCTAACACAGAGTGCTCCTACAGGTCTTACTTGATGCATACAGCATGTGCATGATTTACTCTGGCCAGATATAGCTACAGATATTTATATATTATCAATAGGGTTTGTGACAATCTTTCTCAATTCTTGCTCTAGTTTATTTGCTTTGTGCTGCCCTATCTCCACTAGACAAATTGCTGTATTGTCCACCTTCTTCAGCCTCACAGGGCAGTTACCCATATATTTACCTGCAAATTGCCCTGGTCAAATATACAACAGATCTTACCATGAAAATGCATCATCTATTTCCTTCCATGCCTTCAAAAAATCTTCTGGGTTTGAAAATACAACAAACCCATATTTTACCTGCAAATACATCTACATCGAGTCTTGGAACAATGACAGAAATACTTCAATCTCACCTTTCCACTAAAATGATCCTTAATCACACAGGCTTTCTGAAACGAAATGTACATGTTGAATTACACTACCCCACTCCCCTTCATGCTTAGGTGACCTCATTACATCCAATCCTATGGTGTTTGCCTTCACACCCCCCAGAGAGCCTCCATAGCTCCCTGAACCAGTCAAAGACACTGGGAATGTACTCCCCTACCCTGTCCTCTCTCTTCAAACACAAACTTCGACATATGGAGCTCCATCTGTGTTCACTTGGCTATGCTCTGTTACCCACCTAGCCCTGTGCTGCCTCCTTTGTGTTGGAATTTGGATGTCATGCGAGCCTGTGCAATGCATGTGATTCCTTATTGTTCTATGTCTTATTGTTTTGTGTAGTATTAATGGTCAAGATAACAATGAAGTACATTGCATGTTTGCAATGACTTTCCCCCACATTTCTGTGCTGCTCATTCTTAACATTCTGTTGGGAAATCAAGCCGACGCTGTGATCCCGCTGAATTTTCAGGAACCTTCTGGAATATTTCTTTAGTATATAAGTTTTGTAATTCATTGTATCTACTCATTGGTTTACAACACAAGTCAAACCAACATGCGACTCCATTTTCACAACATCTTTTCCCCTATATCTTTCTCTACTTCTTTTCCATTCTGTGTTTATCTCTTTCATATGACATGATTTGTATATTTATCAGAGGCAACGAGCCTCCGTAGTCAGTAGACTACCGCGGGCTGTATACGTACGCCGCGTTATAAATATAAATTGATGATTTTAAAAATCACGCTCCGTCACTTCAAGCGGCGACTTGACATCTAAATATCCGCCCTGAGATTAACAATTAAGACAATAGATCAAATTTAACTGTCTGAGACAGAAGTGTTGGTGCGGAGTCGCTGTCCCATTTGAATGGCTATAAACAACATACAACGGTTCATGAACAGTTCATTTCATTAGATATACTTTTAGAGGAGACCAATATGGGCTGGACTGAATTGCATAGAAACATAAAATCAAGGCCAAAATAGGAGATGTTTACAGGGAAGCACACCCCAGAAGTGGAAAAGATTCTCGAAGAAAATTTCTGAAGAACCACGGCCTCCTACGATTGCCTTGCCCGAAGGTTTCCCGAAGTTTCTGCGACGAGGGGAACGACAAGATCTTAGAAAAACAATTGGATCAACAGGCAAGGCAAACTCACGGTTGGCTGTGAAGCGACAAACAAAACTTCTTTGATGCACTCCCATTGCGGTGTGTGTCTTTGTAGAAAAAAAATGTAGCTTCCGTTTGCGGAAACATGGTATTGCGTCGACGATGATCCAGGACACGCAACAGCCAAGCTACATCAGCAACACTAGCATATAAGACTCATAGCAATAGCAGGATTGCCAATTCAAACATACCAAGTTGCCCACTGCTTTTCGAGCCAATTGAGCGACGAAAAGTCAGTACTTTAATAATACCGTTCAGCTGAATTCAGTTGCCATTGTAGAATTCAGGAAGTTCATGATGAAGCATGAGAATCTTCAAAATTGTGAATAGATTTCAGGAATTTCTATTCCCCGATGAGTAAATTGGTGTCAAAACGCGGAAGGCTTAGATAGGGTCCAATATCAGGGGTATATCTACAGAACACATGAGGCCAGGGGAAGAAGGTGTGGGCGAAATTACTGTATACTCATTGCACTTGAACAGATGGTGCCATGTTTCCAGACTCCACTTCAGAGTAGCATTGTAGATAAGGAGTCTGCATTGTATTTGGACACAAACTGCGATGGCGCCTAGGATATCAGTATATAGAGAAGATTTCTAAGACGTGCTGACGTGGGTAGGTAGATCAATCCACTTGAGCCATGCACTTAATTGTCTTTCAAATTGAATCACCTGACTTGGCTTATTGTGTCAAAAATATCGCTTTCTTGGAGTTCCCATAAAATGGCACAGAATGCCTCGTCTCTGTACCCCAGCACAACCTAGTCCTTGACATTATTATGAGCCTTTATTCACTGTTCGAAGATATCTTCTCGCAAAACGAGGACCCCACTGATTCTGTCCCCACCAATGATAATGAGGGATACCAGTTGGGCTGTATGATTCTATGAGTCAAATCCCATTTCTTCAACGATATACCGCGGTGAGCATCCTTCTCCCCTGTCTACTACATTGACTCAATGTACTGTTAGTCTTTCACTATCTGCATCGTATCGCCACCATCTACATTTCTTCCAATAATTTCGTTCTTGAAGGAGACAACCTGTTAATGATATATTGCGATGGGTTTTACACTTGGGTCACGAGTCGTTATTGTATTATGTGTACACACTTTCGAAACTCTCAATCAAATGATGGCCGCGCTTTCTTTTGTCCTTGACCGGCACGACATCGCAGAAGAATGAATACTCTATCAGCAAATGGACAAAGAACGATCAGGTTGACACGTCATTGTTTATCTGGTCTAATATTAGTGATCATCAAATGATTCTCAGCTTTTACCTTGAGTAGACAGTCACTTGGGCCCCTTTGCTGTTCTCTGCTTTCATTGAGGCAGTTTAAGAGGTAGAGATACCTGTAGAAATGGATGTTTGGTCTAATAATAGAAGGCGTTCCTTTTCCAGTGTTATTATTATTATTTTTTTTCAAATCATCAATTATAAAGCCAACTACTCTAAATACAAATGAGCAGGAGGCAATCGGGGGCGCGGTGGCAGACCCTGCGGCATGTGTTGTAAGCATACCTCCCAAGTACCAACATGTAGTTAGTAGCCTAGGCAGTGAAGAATGAGAAAACTACATTAAATGACAGACTCTTTACTGCCAAATATCTGCCTTCCAAAAACATTTATCCACCTAAAGACTTCCCCTTCCATTCACAATATCCACTGCCCCACCCTAGTCTTTAGCCCCTGCCATAGAACTTGATCGTCATGGAACAATCCCATTGGGATCAGGTGATGGACACCAAGACAAGTACTCTGGTCAAACCCCTTTTCAAGGGTACCAGTTGTTGAAATACAAACAGGGAGGTTTACAAACAGAGGATGAGTATCAAGTAACTACACTACCTATATACTTGTGTCTCCATCATGTAACTAACATACCTACCAACAATATATAATATGATTGATCTCATCAGTCACATTGCGCAGGCTTGCATGAGATCCTAATTCCAACACCAGTGACTCCCTCAGGGATATCCCACTCTGAGAGAGAGCTTGAATCAGTTCATCTTTGTACCTACCATGCCCTAATATACTTCCCAAAGGTGATACCTGGATTTTGTAGAGGAACACATATATTTGTGGTAAGCTATAGAAAGTTCTTCCATATGGGTGTTGTTCAGTGACAGAGTGTTCATAGGATTCTTTCTGAGAGTGGATTCCCTCCAGTTATTAGTTCAGTCCCCAGTGTCAAGGACAGAATTGATGGAGGGCAGAGAAGAGGAGTGATAGATAGAATTATACTCCAGAACAGAGTAATATACTATTTCAGAGAATAGATAATAGTATAACCCTAAGAGAAGACTCCAGTGAAGGGATGCAGAAGGGAATTGCACACTGGGACAAACAAAATAATGATGTGCCAGCTCCCAATTGTGTGCTAAAGGTCTAAGGGAAGATAATCAAAGTTGAAGGTTTATAAATCTAGAGAAATAAGAATTATATGCAGCTCTAGTAAAATATATGTTGGTGGTTGTAAAAGGATCATAAGATCTCTCTAGATTGTCATCACATAGCCTCCCTAAGGTGTCAACCTTTACACACTGTGACAAAAGCTCCTTTGGAAAATACAGTTAGTTGATCACTCATGGACCCTCTATACTCAGTTGCCCCCTTGTCTATACCCCCAACACTGAACCTTATGGGTGTAATGCAATCCAAGCGTACACCTAGCCAAGCTTTCCCAGCCTGCTGTTCTCTCCAAAGCTTGTCCAAGTTGCATCTGCTCTTCCTCTCTAGATCGAGTTCTGGGTATATTCTGTGTTCTTCTCAAGACATCCTCCTGGTCCCAGTCTTCTTACTCTCAATAGATCTGCATTCATGATTCCAGAGACAGTGTAGATGGAGGTAGGAGTCAAGAGGTTCTTCTCCAATCCAACTGCACTCCAGATACTATATTAAAGTTATTACAAAGCCCTGAAACTCAAGAAATAAAATATAAAAAGGGAACTATTACTACTTTTGGATTTCCTTTGACTCCTTTCTGTCCTAAGTCCTCCCAAAATCCTACTGATAATGCAGCCCTCTTCTGTCTTTATGATGACATGTTGTTATGCCACTAGAGAATTTTCTGCGGAAATGTAGCATGGAATACACATTATATCCCTAGATTTCACTATTAGAACTTACTCTAGAGACCTCCTACAAGCCCCAGACATAATCTGGACCCAAGATTGGGTACTTCTATTAGGTAGTTGCCAAGCTACCATATACTAGAATAGCATATACCTTAAGAGGCAAAACTGATGAGCTAGCATTAGGTTTCTCAGAGACAGACTATCAATATTAATACTCTAGAACTCAGAGGTTAAAGGATACCTCTGGAATACGATATAATTTCAATCTAGAGTAGACTTGGACTAATATGATACCAAGATGACAGATCAAAAGTCTATCAATGGCTAATGATCCCATCACTACTAGACTCAGTCAAGAAGCGGATGTGCTGTAAAACAACAGGAATATTGATTACCTTTGTATGCACTTGCACATGTTTCTAGATCATATTTGGAGTAGAAGGAAGCTGGTTCAGAGATTAGAGGATATCGGGTAGGAGTGAAGTATAGAGGTAAAGTAGGAGCATATGGCTATGACTGGTAGGCATGGAGGATAGGGAGGTGACATTTGTCATGTCTACATGGCAATGTCATGGAGGAGAGAAGTGTGAGAGACTGGAAGAAGAAAGAGTTTTCTTTTTTATTTATTTTTAATTGAGTCTCATCAGTTTGTACTTTTAATATAACACTTAGAGAGCCCAAGAGAAAGGCAATGGAATCTTGATACCTGCCACCATCTCAAGAGCTTGAGAGTCGTCTTATGGTACTTTTCTGAGTTCTAAGTGAAGCAGTTAGGTTGCTGAGGAGACTGGAACCTGTTAGGGAACCACTCAGAGGCAATCACCCTTAAGCTGATGGAGAGTCCCGGAAGCTAGTTTGAGATTCAAGTGGGGATATATCTATACACACTTGCTAGTATATATACTACACTAGATA
>Ga0153958_1000478_pt1 | contig 10286 bp, 16 predicted proteins | sample TSFL042MetaG_FD_104719 | JGI IMG/M metagenome (GOLD analysis project Ga0153958, IMG submission 104719) | Attine ant fungus gardens microbial communities from Florida, USA - TSFL042 MetaG | ecosystem: Host-associated > Fungi > Mycelium > Unclassified | place: USA: Florida, Wekiwa Springs... | reverse complement strand
TTTGTATACACACGATCCTAATGACCGTTCCGTGAGTTGCGAATATGTACTACGGTGGAACGCTCACCATGTACTTGAGAATATCTCGAAGCTTCGACATATTCCCAATGTGATCGTCCCATATACGTCTGACAGCCCTCAGAAGCAACTCTCCTTCTTGGCTTTGTTGCACAGGATCCTTACTGCTGCCACTCGGAAAAGCAGGGATGATTTCGCTTTGTGCTAACCTGTCAATGTTCTCCGCGACCAACTGGCAGACACCCTTATATAGAACGGCGCCATGCTTGTAAAGGACCATATTGTAGGCATAGCGGTAGTTCTCCTCGAATGAAAGGTTTGATGCGTTGTGGTTATGAATTTCACGTATATTTGCCGAGAGGCGCGACCACGTTTCGTCCAGTGATACTTCGGATTCGTGCTGAGATCGCTAATCAACTCACAGCAGCGGTTCGCTTCACGGGTCTATTACCTTGCGAGGTGGTTTCTACCCGGAAAGACACATTGTCAGAGATGAATGGATGGATGGATGGATGTAATACGCACGATTTTTGTCTTTACCGTGCGGCGTGCTGGAGTAAACTATCTTAGTGAACTTTCACCATACAAAGATTCATGACCTACTAGAAGCCATGGTTCACGCAGTGCGTTAATAGTATCAAGTCTCCCCTAGGCAAAACCTAGAAGGAGGTGACAAGGCAATCCTTCTTACAGTGATTAAGCGCTTAGCAGCGACGGTCAAACTGCCAATTTAGGACTTCGGTACAAGTGTTTGTCTCTATTGAAATCAGAAGCTGTCGCCAAACATCGCCAAACATTTCTGTACTTATTCGGTATTAATGCAGTGCAATTACTGTAACAATTGGGCAAGAAAGTACGGAAGAAAATGGTGAAGTCCCGGACATGCTATGAGGAAGCCTGTGATCGAGATGAACGAACGAAATCAGCAAAGTACTTCCGAAAAGCCTTGTTATCAAGATCTCGAAGTTTGCCCGTGAACTCCATGGCGGTATCCGGTGGCCAGCCTTGTGAAGGAAGGAAAGCAGACAGAAAGAATTCCTGTGCTTCTTGCCCTCTAGTTTTGCAGACTGTCTGAAGGAAGTTGCCGATTTCCAGTAGCACCTGAACAAGATCTCAGCGATGAAAATAACGACAAACGACATGGCACATACAACCATCATTTGTCCATCTTTGATGTTGAACTGCGGTGAGGATAGTACAATGAAGGCTGTGGGAACAAGGCGCTCGTAGACGAATCGTTCAAAGCCAGGCAAACCACGGGCCGATTGACCATCAGCTGGTGGCTGACACCAGACCTGAACACAGCGACTGAGGAATGCAAAAGCGGATTTCTGGCCGCTTGGGTCTGAGATATCTTCTGCCAAACTACTCATGCTGTTCAATAGGGGTTCAAAAGTAGTTTTGTTCCCTGTACAAGTTTCAGGACGGCGCCACACCAGTTACATATGGACTTACGATCAGAGATAAATATGTCATGAAGATCAGACGACATAATGTTCGTCAGCAACGTGAGATAGGCACGCTTGGTTTGAGCGGCACTATCGTCGGTGCTTGAAACAGGCAGAGCGGGAAGCTGGGTGATGTGCGTGCTTAAAGGTCCAATGAGCTCATCTAGTACACTGAACAGCTCCTTCTGTTGCATAATATTAGGGACAAATACGCGACTAAAAGTGCAATCCTTACCTGAAGCTTGTGAATTAGTAAGCCGATGAAGTTCATAAAGTCGACAAGCTCAGAAGGTTCAAATTGTGTAAGAAGGTTGACCATCAAAGGTGGGATTAAATGCGTAACACTGGATCCTGTTGTGGCAATTATTCGCGCAAAGGCATGTCGTGTCTGCAAATGATGATCAGCCTCGGACATGTCAAGAACGGATCGGTGACGTACAGCGTTTCGGACATCTTTGAAAACATTCATAGCCTCCAGGCATACTAAAATCGCTCGTGCAACCTGGCGAAATACGTCCAACGATGGAAGAGTATATCCTTCCGGCACCGGAGAAGGATAATCTGGAAACCCTTTCGCAACGTTGCCGAGAGCCATGATACTGTGATGAATGCGGAGGATTGGCATGGCATCCTCTCCCCCTTGCGCAGCTGGCAAGTTTGAGGAAAGCTCATCTAGCAGCGGTGTTACAACCGAGAGTAACATGTTCGCTTGTTGCTCGGGAGATTTTGACACTAAAGATATAAGCGTGCCCACAGTTTCAAACAGGTAGAGCTGTGAGTCGAACAAGCCAGGGTTTTTAATCGCCTCTTCCAAAAGATCGTCATCAGGATTGTCAAGGGTTGGTATGTCTACTTGGATGATCAGTAGGTCCCTGATGCCTTCCACCAGATTGACTGCGAGTTCCTCGGAGATGTCGTTTCTGCCTTCTTTGATGAACCGATAGAAAAGATAATATGTGCGTGATCGAACAGCACTGTCCGGGTTGTGAAGTCCTCTAAATCGTGTCCATCAGCACTAGAACTCTGTTGCACGCCGTTCATGCCTACCGAGTGTCAACCATCGCCTCCAGTGTTGGCATAATACACTCTTTACGAATCTTGAAGAAGTCGCCGTAACGGGCCACAGTTTCAAAGAACTGCATGGTTACCGAGCGATGAGGGAACGCAGATATACCGCTTTGCACCAGAGCCAGTAGCATCTCCCCATGAGGGGTCAGTGGATATTCAGAATAATTTACTTCACGGCGTTTCTCTTTTGGTACGAGAGGAGCGACACAAAAGGCTGCGCGGCCTTTTCCTCCGGCTGTGAGATTGAGTCATGAGATGGGCACTGATCAATTGCTGAAATACATCCCTACTTTTCATGATTTCGCCAAAGAGGAACACCAGATAGACAGCCAGTTCAACATCATTCCATTTGAGCTGCATCCCACTGCGATAAGCAGACAATGTCTGCATAAACAGTGTTCTGACCGCATTAGTGACAAGGTCTTGGTCAAGCGTGAAAACAGCGTCCATCGATAATCGGAGGTCCTGCAAGGAAAGTCAACCCTAAACCCGAATCTGCAAGGGATATGCGAAACAACCTTGCGAAGAGTTTCAAATGCAGCATGATCATCCTCGTCCAAGTCGTGGGGATCTTCCTCATCATCCCATTTCATCTTCTGTATGATGACTTGGAGTAAAGATGCTAGGAACGATCGTTTTGATTCTTCAAGTGGATCCGTGGACACTTTCCGAGTGCGCTTGTACTGAATTGATGATGAGTTGCGCGACACGTTCATTAGGATAGAGATTGACTCACACTTGCTAGAACTGCCTGCAGTAAGGGAAATACTGTCGAGCATGTGTCATCATATTTATCTGACATAAATCGTAACATGACAGGTAAAATCTGGTCCAATAGACGTGCAGCTTCTGCAGCAACCTCTGGTTTCTCAGATTCCTAGGGTCAAACACTAAATCTGCTGAATCATTGGCGGATGCGGTTGAAGCTTACCACTTCAGTCAATTTTGACAGTTCAAGGCCCAAAATATTCAGAAGACGACCGAGCGCCTCTCGGTAGGACTCTTCTCCTTCATCCTCGTCAGATCCTCGTGCAACTTGCTCTGAACGTGTTTTTGATTCCAGCGCGTCAATGACCTGTCCCAAGGCCAATACCTTGATGAGCTGCAGCTTGTCTTCCGGTTCCTTGAGACCCTTTGATACGATGCGCAGCAAGGCTGCCGATGTTGCAAGGCGAATAGCCAGATTAGGATCTGGGAGCAGCGTGAACAAGAGAGGTATGGTCATAGGAGTGACAGTCAGATTGATATCAATCCATCCTTTGAATATTGTCAGCACAAACCCCACGAAACCTTATAGTGGCAGGAAATTCGCATACCTGCGTATGAACCAAAGGTTCTGATGCCCCAGTCCACGATTTCTATAGCCTCGGAAAGCTCCGTAGAAGATGTCGCTGTCTTTCTAAGCGTTGTCATTCGTTCCATCCCATCGACAATGATCGTCAACACTGCTTCGTTAATCAATGGCGCGTCTCGCTCTCGGACCGCATCCCTGACACGAGAATCTCGCGTATGCCGGACGGGGTTAAACGCCCTAGCAGACTTGATCGTCTGATCCGCAACTTCGCCAGAGATCTCCGTTATGAGGTGGAAGAGGAGAAGTGATACGTGGCGATTGAATTGTGGTTGTGATGGAGACTCGGGATGACGGATGAGAGAAAATAGATCGTTGAAGAATGATGGCCACTGCTCGACATATGTGCACAGAAAGAATAATGTGAGTGTATGCGAAAACTTGTTGCGAATATCTGCAAGTGATGGTAAATTTCCTGTGAGGATCAACATGTGGCGAGCTCTTACATGATGCATTAGATTCAGCTGATCCATAGACATATTCAGATCGTACATAAGATATCAGGGACTGTTGCAGTGTGCGGAATGAGTCTTCATCAAGAGGTTCGAACCTACAATTGAAGCGATGAATCAGCCATCCCTATCTAGAACACAGGCGGAACAAGGCTTGGGGTCGTGTGATATTCAAGAGATCAAGGGTAAATGACAGAATCGCTTATAAGCACATACCGATTGTCAAAGAACTCCTCTAGCAAGCGTAAAGAATAAAATCTGACTGATGTTGGGTATTTACGACCCTCCGAGGTCATGTCCGTGAACGCTGTCAAGGCCAGTCGCCATGTTTCGTTCGCATTTTGATGGAGATTGGACAGATATTCTAAAGCTTGTTGATGTAGATGACCCTGCGAGGGGTCCGATGCAATGCGAATTGCCTCCACATAACGGTGAATTTCTTCCTCCATTGTGGTGTCTTGCCTAAAACACACGACACGCGGATGAACGCGGTCAGTTAGTTTATAGCACAGCTAGCAAAATGATGAATTTTTAGAGAGTAATTCGGCCCAGATGAATAGATTGCAGGTCGCCGTTGAGAGCGACTTGCAAAGCGTTGTGTTGTGACAAAGTAGCTGATCACGATTACAAGTGGCCAAATGTAAATTTACAGCTTTCAACGGTTCGAACAAATCCTGTGACATGGCTTATTACGTATGATCGTCATTTGCGCAGGGGTAAGTACTGGTAAGTAAGACCATGAACTCAGTCCCAAGCCTCTAACTGTAGGAAAGAGTGCGAATTTTAGAGACATGATGCCTATCAATAATCTAAAGTAAAGACTTGTCCCGACGGAAGACTCATGCACAGCCGACATGACACTTCGTCGAATACAAGACACTGGCAATCCTGTGGATTGAATGGTAGGCCAGAGAATGCAGGCATCAAAGTCGACGTGGTTGCAGGAATCTCCTGTCCATACACGGTGCGTACAGCGGAAAACTTCTTTAGCAAGCAGCTCCCCTCAACATCTAGGCCCTTCTCTATCCACACTGCGCGGCATCCACTGCTGCCAACCTGAACCTGATGATTGACGAATGATGGCTTGTAGGATGCATGTGTCGGAGAAAATGATGGAGCTGAGTTCATATCACGAGACGTGATACGTAGCATGAGCATCTGGGTGTCTGATGCTCGAGTGAAAGCTGGAAACCCAGCGAGAGCGAAAGAGAATGGGGGTAAACTGCTGTCGGTAGGCCCGTCTGACAATACTAAACTCGCCATCGACCCAACATACTGAATCAGATGGCATGTATACCTCGGTTCCTTGACTCTGCAAAAGATATCTTCGACATCTGATGAGTCTAGGATTGATATGGGGAGGTCGTATAATATCAATTCCGAACACTTGTCGGGTCCCACAAACCCAAAATGGCGGGGCAAGAGCAAATAGGACGAGGCACAATGAAGCTGGCGGCCAGCATCAGCGTCTGCCCGAGGCCAGTCGGAAAAAACTCACCAAATCGAGCCCAGTGATGACAACCCGATTGTGGGTGGAGGTATTGAAGCACAATATTCGCATCTCGCCTTCCACACCGCGGTCAGGGAATCGGGCGAACAGAGTGGTTACAATATCTCCGCAAACTTTGATCTCCCGAAGAAGGCCATATTTAAGCAATTCCCGCGGTTGTGTTTCTAGAACCATGCTCGAGGGAGCCAAGAGAGGCAGGCCTTTCGTCGCACGAATCGAAACCTTGTAAATCCTCACAGAACTGGAGGCACCCGACGTCGACAATGCGGCTGATGGCATGTATGTATAAAACTTACTCGTAATTATCATTTCGTGAGCCCACTGCGATCGTAATTTCCTCGCGGACTCTGTCGTGGAAAGCGTGATAGGATCTAATGCGACCACGTAATTTTGTTTGAAAAGCGACGACTGCATGACTGACATCATGCAAGGACCAGAGGCTCACGATCGTTGTCCGCGAAGATTGATCGACTTGGAAAGATATTAACCACTTCCCGCCTGGAAGTAATTGCAAAGCATCCACAAATGCGTCGGAACAGGAAATTATACATGACGCTTCCTGGGGATAGATGTGAGCGTCTCTCCATTTCCTGTCTAATCTCATGGCCTTCACGACTGCACCACACAGTTCATCTCCTGACAGGGAAGCGACGACGGCACCGCGTGGTAAATCCAAGGGCAAGTCAAAGTCTGCCACTGATCTGTGCCAGAGGTAGTCTGCGGAACCGATAGCATGCAGAACACGACACGTCTACGTGTTGACCATGCATATTCAACGTGTCCACACTAGGGTTAGAGAAAATACGACTCGCCTGTTTCAAAGACAGTATGGACTCAACCGTCAGACGTAAGAAGATAGAAATCAATATGTCTTGAGGCAGTTCAGTTATCACCAAGCCCATAATGGGCTGCTTCGACGTTTCTGCTATTGAAAATTATGACATGTTGTGTAGCACTGTACCCATGCGGCACTCCGCATGCTGCGTGAGAGTGCCTTGCCGCATCAAACAGAACCAATCAGTCATCCAGGGGTACAAATAGCCCTGCTCGCTTTCAGCTGAACAAACATCACCATGGATCCCATACGACCCAAGCACTCATCTAGTACATACATGCATGAACACACTGACATCTCAGTACTTTCCGAAGTCGAAAGTCTGTCTGACTCTGAGTGGCTCGACGTCGCCAGTGGTCGTGAGTCTGACAGTGACTCAATCTATTCGTCCAGGGGTACAGATCAAGGTCACACGTCTTCTCGTTCGAGGTCCAGGCGCTCGTCAGTTAGCTGTGGAAGCTCGATAGAAGGAGATGTCGATGCCTGGGAAGGCTTAATTGAAGACAGCGCTGACGAAGGGCTAGTACCCGGTACTGTCCGCCTGTTCAGCTCTCCAGTCGTCTTTCATCAGGGCTACTTCAACATGTCAACTGACGAACATGTCGGTGATGCCTCAGAAGAGCAGCGCGTCAAAGAGGGGCTTGATCAAAGCATGATCAGCACTCTCAGTTCTTCCCGCTCAAACTCGCTTCACTCATCTGCTGTTATCAATCCACCGCGCGATTTGCGCCTATCCTTCCCAGATCCGATTACCAGCTCCCGTGAAGAGCTCTCTAGCTCTTACGAGGATTTACTATCACCTGTCACCGGTCCCACTTTCCCGGACCCCGATGTCACAGTGCATCTCACAGAGCCGGAGGAACCCATTACTATTGATCCGGTACCCGCCTTACTCGATTCTGACTTGAATATTATTCTCTACGGGTTACCTTATCCGTCTAAATGGTCACTTATATCCAAGCTGCTTGAGAAGGCCGTCCGTGGTGCGAGTCTCACCATTGCCACACCTCTCGAGCAGATGGATGGTCCCGTGCGACAACTTCATATCGAGGGTGGAACAAGCCGGAGAGTGTTCTTCCCTCGCATTATCACAGTATTTGACAGGACAAACTCGACTCAAGATAACAAGGAAGACGTAGGTTTAGTTCGTTTTTTCACCTGGAGATTAATCGCAACGCCCCGCAGCCACTTGCAAAAGTTTCCGCAGATTGCCCAAGTTTAGCTGTCGTTTTCCTTCCATTTTCACCCCTGCAGCTCCCAGAGCATGCGACGTACCTTCCCATTTTAATTCCGTCGTCATGTGTCATAGACAACCTCCAGACTGAGGATGCGATACTCAGTTCTGCGCAGGAGACGTGGGACCTCCTTAATATCCCCGGTGATCGAGTTCTGCGCCTGAGCGATTCTGGTTCGTGCGTTGTAAATGCTGACGCAATTGAAAGTCTTCCTCCCTATCGAGCATATCGCACCTTCAACCGCATTTTGTCTCGTGGAAAGAAGAAATCAGTCAAGGTCCTAATCAATTCGCCGCACACTTTCACAATGTATGTCTTTTCTTTTATTGATATCCTGTGATCACTCATCATTTTTCTCTTTCTTACATTCAAGTTTTACCATGGTGTCGCTCGTGATTGGCGTTGTCGTAGGATCCACATTCCGTGGCACTACACCTGTAGTCACGCCAACCACCACTGCCGTGGTGCCTGCGACTTCCACTCCATCCCTTTGGGCACTTCTCCGTCCTGTCATCAACCATTCGTGCTCATCGCTTCCAGCAAAGACCGAGCCAACAGCGATCTCAATCCACTCCTCTCTTAAAGACCTCGCCCTATCAGTATTCAATCCAGACGCTACTTCGCTTTCTATTTCTCACGAGAGCTCTACATCTGGGCTCCGTTGCATGCATTCGTTATCGGAGAAGCTGAAGTGTTCCAAGGATGTCATCCTTCCACCTCTTGAAGGACGCACCAAGTCTCTCTCTCTCGTCCCCAGCTCAACGCCTCACAGGGAAGAGACAAAGCCAACTCCATCTTCGTCTGCACTCGTGACCTCTACTCTTGGCCTGAGCTTCTTTGGAGAATCACTGCCTAAAGTCATGGACGCATACGCACCCGCTGTCCTCGCCGCTGTGAATGCTGATATGCAAGATATTATCGAAGCCCTTGATTCCCTCGTCCAAGCCATTTCCAGACAAGCCCATATCATGGTTACTCAAACCAATGCTCTTATTCAGTACTCAACAGCGCATGTCGAGTTCTTCACTCAGGACTTTGAGGCCATTAAAGGTACTCTTGCCAAGCGTCATGAGCGTGCGCAGCATCGTGCGAAGGCGCTTAAGGATCACGGGGCGAAATGGCTTCATGAAGCCGGAGAGGCGCTCATGAATCGTGCTTCACATGCCAGAGGGAAGGCGAGGGAGATCACAGAGGATATTGAGCAGATATGGGCTGAGACGAGTTCGTTCAGAGAGAAATGGGGAGTGTGTAAGACACATGGTGTGTGGAGGCGAGCAGAGGAGGCAAGGAAGAGCCGTGGTGATAGGGGGAGGCACTGCAGCCGGACAACGAGGTCCAGAAGTGGTGGCAGGTGGTTATCGCATACCCACTGCTACTGAGAGCTTTTACGTTGTTGGTTTCATTTTCTTCATGTATTTCGCAGGACGTGTATATTAAGGGAGATCTGATGTATGAATTAATAAGGAATGGTTGTTTGATAGCACTCCGGCGTGTCTTTGAGAAAGCTCCGGAAGACAAATCATATTTTGTCGGCTGGAAGAAATTTCAGACATACTAATCGACCACGACTGCCACCCAATAAGGTTTTGAACAATGTCTCGTGATCACAAGCATTCTTTGTATTCGAAGTCTTCATATCCTTTCTTACAATTCAAAGTGAAAGTCACCGACAATATAAATGTGGTCTGGGGTAACAAGGGTCATTCGCTACGAACCATGAAGAAACCATTGCCTCAGACAAAGAGTCAACTTCTCAACGCGGTGGAAAATCAACAGCTATGCGGAAGACCTTCATATCAAGGGAAGAAAGATTAATAGTGGCTCGGTACTGGCAAATCGAATCTCAACCAAGATTTCTCATGCAGTACGCATGCACCCGAGGATCGCGACCCTCTGAAAATCTTTCGAACAAAGGCAAAGTTTTTGCTTCGTCACTGTCTTCGAAATTGTTATTACGTTATGTCCCCGGCTTCCCAAAAGGAGGAGAGTTTTGCCAGTTGAATGACGTCTCAGCAACCTTGTATCTCGGGGCATCAAATTTAGAAACGTCAACCCTCCCCTTTCCTTTTGAAGCTTGACCAAGTTGGAAAAACGCAAGCGCGGAATCAGAAAATGAGTAGCGCCAATGAATAGTAAGTTGGATGTCGAGCCTCAGGGTGCCAGCTCAAGATGAAGTTGAGGACTCGGAAGTCAGAAAACAAAAGATTGCAGAGAAGAGGGGAAAATGTGCGAGCCGGCGCCATCCATATGAGAATGTGGGCATCCACGTGAGGGGAAGTAGTGGGCGGAGCCGTGAGTAACTTGAAGTAATCTTGCCCGTCTTCTGGATCGGCAAGATGGAAGGTTTTCGATCTTCAACTCGAATGGGG
>Ga0153958_1000477_pt1 | contig 10298 bp, 11 predicted proteins | sample TSFL042MetaG_FD_104719 | JGI IMG/M metagenome (GOLD analysis project Ga0153958, IMG submission 104719) | Attine ant fungus gardens microbial communities from Florida, USA - TSFL042 MetaG | ecosystem: Host-associated > Fungi > Mycelium > Unclassified | place: USA: Florida, Wekiwa Springs... | reverse complement strand
ATTCCTATTTTCTAATTATTTACAAACCTTCATCTTTGATTATCTCCTCTTGGACCTTTAGCACGCAATTGGGAGCTGGCACAGCATGGTTTTGTTTGTCCCAGTGTGCAATTCCCTTTTGCACCCTTTCACCAGGATTTCTCAACCATAGCCAGACCTCTCTTTGACCTTACTCATTCTGACAAGGCCTGGAACTGGGATGCCAAGGAACAGAAAGCTTTTGAATGTCTCAAGATGGCAGTAACCACCACTCTAGTCCTGGTATCACCTCAAGACTTGGAGCCCTTCTGCATCGAGGCTGATAGCTTTAACTTTGTCTCTGGAGCCATCCTCTCTCAGCAACTACCCGGAGAGGAGAAATGGCATCTGGTGGCCTTCTACAGCAAATTTCTGTCTCCAGTGGAATGGAACTATGAGATCTATGACAAAGAGATGCTCGCTATCATCCATGCACTGGAAGAGTGGAGACACTTTCTAGAAGGAGCCCGGTACCCAGTTGAGATATGGATAGACCACAAGAACCTGGAGTACTTCATGACAGCTAAGAAACTCAACTGTCACCAGGCTCGTTGGTTTCTGTACTTAGCCTGCTTCAACTTCAGGTTGATCCACTGCCCAGGATGTTCCATGAGAAAGCCAGACGCATTATCGCAGAAACCAGACCATGGCAAGAGAGCCTCCGACAACAAAGACATGGTCCTCCTATGACCAGAGCTCTTTGCAATCTGAGCTCTCGAAGGAGTTCAGCTGGAAGGACCAGAACAAGACATCCTTAGGGAAATTCGTCAAGGAAACCAGAAGGGCAACCAGGAAAAGCCAGTGGCAAAGGCAGCGAGGGAACTCCGGCAAGCATTGGGTAAGACAGTCTGCTCTGTGGAGTGGTCAGAGGATGATGGAGTACTCTGGTTCAGAGGCAAGATTTATGTTTCCCGGAATATGGACTTATAAAGACGAGTGATCTCCCTGTGTCATAACACAAAGGTTACTGGGCACCCCGGATGCTGGAAAACACTAGAATTGGTCTCTAAGAACTACTGGTGGCTGCAGATGTCTAGGTATATCAGACAGTATGTCAGCACTTATGACCTCTGCATCAGGACAAAACCAATAAGGTAGGCTCCAGTAGGCGAATTGCACCCTCTCTGGATCCTGGACTTGTGATAGGATACGCTCAGTATGGACTTTGTTGTGGAACTCCCCTTCTCCTCCAGACATGACACAGTGATGACAGTAGTAGACTCAGTGTCGAAATGAGCATACTTCATTCTAATGCACACGACGGTGACAGTGGAAGGAGCAGCCAGACTTTTCCTGCATCAAGTCTGGAAGCTTCATGGCCTTCCGAAGTGCATAATCTCGGACTGCAGACCTTAGTTTGTAGCTCGTTTCACCCAAGAACTTTACTGTCTACTAGGAATAAAGTTGGTGTCCTCCACGGCCTGGCATCCTCAGATCGACGGACAGACAGAGCACATCAACCAAGAGTTGGACCAGTACCTCTGGCTATTTGTGAATGAACAGCAAGACAATTGGTACAACCTATTACCCATGGTGGAATTCCAGCATAACAATCATGTCTACTCTGTTACCCAACAGCCTCTATTTCTGCTCAACACCGGACGGCTTCCTCACATGAGCTTCAAACTCTGACAGAACCCCTCCAGTCTAGAGACAGTCAATGAATTCATAGAAAGGATGAGGACGGCAATCAAAGAAGCAAAGTCCATGATTCACAAAGCATAGGACGACATGAAAAGATACTATGACCGATGAAGAACTCTGGCTCTGGTGTTCAACCTGGGTAATAAAGTCTTTCTTGACATGTCGGATATCTGGACTACATGCCCCTCATAGAAACTCTCGCACTGACGACTTGGCCCTTTTGTAGTAGAATAGCGGATCAGACCTATGGCCTATCGCTTAAAACTGCCATACTGGATAAAGCAACTCTATCCAGTATTCAACATAGTAAAGCTTACTCTGGCCCCAGAAGACCCAATCACAGGACAGAAAGTGGAAGACCACCCACTGCCCATAGTCATCAACAAAGAAGCAGAGTGGGAAGTAGAGGAGATACTTGACAGTCATTGGCACTAGAGAAAATTCCAGTATCTCATCAAGTGGAAAGGGTATGGCCACGAACACAATTCTTGGGAGTCTGCCTCCAAAGTCTTCGCACCAGAACTCACAGCAGAGTTCCATTGCAAACACCTGGGGGCTCCAAGACATATCTGACGTGTGGAGTTCGATAATATCTTTTATCTAGAGTCTATTGCTCCAAGACATAGCAATCTTGAAGAGAGGGTGAATATAAGGGGATAGCTCTATTTCTACTCTGGAACTACATAATGATGCTCCAGAGCAACCTAAGCCTGTTCAAGTATTACTTTAGTAATACTTAAACACACTAGTATAGCTCCAATCATGCTGACCTTAACACAAGGAATGTAAACTTGATATATAATGTAGAACATCCCTTCAGGAGCCTTATCCTAATCTCTGAGGATTCTCCTGGAGGTGAGTTGTATCATAACTACAAACTATAATATTAACTAAGGATTCTCCTGGAGTCTTGTGCCCCAGTCGCCCTTACAGTCTGCTAGGTAGTTTATCTCATCATCTATAATTATGTCTATATACTCTCCACTCAATTGTATCTTGGCTATTATTCCCAATCAAATGGTTTTACTGTTGATCCTTCTGTGTGATTGTCTCTGTCTGACTCAGCAGCAAACTCTCTTAAGTTCTCTTCTAAGGCATCTAGCAACTCTTTAACTTCTGAGTTGAAGTTAAGTTTTCTTCTAGAGAGATATGGTAGTACTCTAAAGGCTGCCACTTTGTTCTGCCACACTGAACCATCAAGTTCAGCTAGGATATAAGCGCCTCCTTATAATTTTCTCACAACTACCATAGGTCCTAGATACCTTGGTTTCATCTTTTTGTCTGCTGACATTTCTATAGCTAAATTCTTTACCAAAACTGGACTTCCTGGTCCTAGATCAAACTCTTCTATCTTATGTTGCAGGTCTCTTTCTAATTGTAAAGTTCTTCTAATCTTCTCCTTAGTAACTTTCTCTCTCATTTCTTCTACATGAGTAACATGCTTAGCTAATGCTATTGCTCGTAATCCTATTAGCTCCTCTCTAGAGAGCATTCTCTCTGGGTATTTGACTAACCATGTCACCTCTATCATGTCTAAAGGTATGGTCAGATGAGCACCCGTTATCATAAAGTATAGTGAATATCTTGTTCCCTTCCTCACTGTAATTCTATCTGCCCATGTCACATGGTATAAGTACCAAGCTCACTTCCTGACATCTTCCTTCATTGCTTTATATAGTATCTGTCTGAGATCCCAATGCGGCCTCTTGACTATACCATTTGCCTGTGAGTTATAAAAAGAGATTGTCACTCCTTTTATTCTGTACTTCTCTTCTAGCCACTTTATGGCCTTCCTAAATAGGGCTCTGTTGTCTGTAACTATCTTTACTAGACTTCCCTATCTACATATAATATCTTCAAATAGCCATTGTCCTATAGACCTGACATTCTCTTCCTTTAGAGCTTTAGTGTAAGAGGACATCTAGGGTCATGCTTAGTAAGTTCTGAGGGTCTGTTCTATTAGTGGCCCAGTGACAGATCATGTATCGCACTCCTACTGTTCCTGAGTCTTCTTTGTCTGTGTCATGCAGTACAATGTTTTCTCTCTATTATTAGGACAATTGTGATTACTGATCTATGTACATGTGACTGTGCATGTGATCATCTAGTATAGAGTATATATACTAGCAAGCTGTCGTAGATATACTTCACTTGAATCTCAACTTAGCTTCAGGGACTATCCATTAGCTTGAAGGGTGATCACCTCCGAGTGGTTCCCTTACATTTAGCTTCCATCTATGATGACAGTCCACATCTTCCATGTACTATATATTTACAGCCATTTGAAGGTAGATTCATATGTACTGTATCTGCATGTAAAACTTGGAAGATTGACAGTATATGTGTCACTACTGGTGGTAGCTCTAGAGCCCTTCTCTGTCTAACTTAACACATGTAGCAGGTTCTAACATACCACACAGCGTCTTCTTCTATTTCTGGCTACCAGAATCTCTGCTGAAGCAACTTATTGGTAGTATAGCTGCCTCTGTGTTCCATCTCATCACAGCATGACCTCAACAGTCTTATCCAGTCTTCTTCAGCCACAACCAATTGTAGACTGTCATTTCCTGCATTTTTCTTATACAATTTCCCATTCCCGTTGTCTAACCAATAGTAAGAAGCTGCTATCACTTCTTTTACTTGTACCACCAACACTGTTGGTAGCGCCTGAGTTTAGTTTAGCGAATAAACCTTCACATTTTTCTTTTCAATAATCTCACTGCAAGTATGATCCCCAACACCACCTTGGCTAGGCCAGAAGACGACGCCTACAACATACAACGTGGATGCCCGACGTCTCGCACCAACACCAACAGACTCCGCAGTACCTCTCCCTCCCCAATGGACAACTCCTCCCCCCCCTCAGAAGTCGACTATGCTGAATGTGTGGCCGCCAACTGCAACATGGACATAGAAATTACGGACCCCTCCCTCCCTTCGGCTGAGAACGCTACAAACTTCTCTTTCTCCCTTCCAGCATCAGACCCACGTGTCCCCCCCGAGGTGGCACCTAACCCTGCAGTCTCTGGCTATAGCAAATTTTCCACAGAACCTTCTCCCCCCGAAGTCATTCCATATAACGCTAATGTCCCAGCAGACCCCAGTTTATGGGATGGAAACTTCTCGGTGACATCTCTGTTTGGCACCAACGAATTCCTTAACAGCGATATTAACAACATCACATGCTCCCTAAAACGCATGGCATGCTTCCTAAGACAACGAAACGTTAAGGAACAGGACGCTAACAGCATCAGGCAACTGGACTCCTTCGGTGAATCGGCATAGGACTTTGTATCAGCTATCTTCGAATCAGGATGGGATACCCTCATGACTGCCAACAAATCATCCATCAGGGACAACATCACAAAGGAATTTGGCAAATCTACCAAACCCTCACCTAGTGCAAATACTCGTCACGGTCCCTACGTAACTAAGGTTCCCCCCCCATCCCCCCCCGCCCCTCCAAGGAAATTCTGGAGAAATCAAGGGCTCGCCAACAAAAAATCGCCACCAAGGAAAAAACCCCCCTGTCCTATGCTCAAATCGTGTCAAATGTCGCAAATGCCCTCAAGATCAATGCAGCTTTTGGCCAACACACCAACAAAGCCAAGAAAGTCCAATTTACTACTAAAGGACCTTCCAGAAAACAGGCCATTATCCCGATACATAACGAACTTGCAGAAAGCATCATGGGCGACGCCAGCACCCACATATTCCAAATTAACACTCTATTAAAAAACGTCAAATCGTCGATGCGCTCTGAATTTATCCGTCCATGCTCCGGGGGTATCGCCATCATCACCAATGAGGTCCCAAACCCCAGTGATCTCTCCATCATAGGCAACTACTTCAAATTAGTTGAAAGCATTAACAGTAACGACATTCAAAGCCCCAGACTTCCATAGTCCAAATCATACTTGAAGATTATGGGCCTTCCCTACCTTCGAAGCGATGGCAACAAAATTACCAGCGAAAACATCACAGACTTTATGAAACACATCAATCTCTTCGAAAATGTTTCCCTAGCCACCAAACCATGCATTATCAAAGCCTCGCCCAAGTCAGACATGGCTATCATATGGTTTGATATATGGGACACTCAAAATGGCTCTAAAGCTAAATTGTTAATTAACCACTCTTTCAACCTAGGTCGTTATATCGCCACAGTCAGAGCCACCAACATGAACCCTGGCGTCCCCCAGTGCCATAATTGCTGGAAATGGGGTCATTCAACCTTTTCATGTCAAGCTCATGGGTCTCGATGCCAAAAGTGTAGCAGCCCACACAAACTTGAACACCACAGAGAGCTAGCATGGTGCTGTAAAGCCAACCCCAAATCAAACCCCCCCCGACTTGAAACTGCCTAAGGCATGCCCTGCCCCCACTCATTCAAATGCATCAACTGCAAAGGTGAACACATGGCTGACGACTTCAAATGCCCCTTCTGGAGAAACTGATTCAACAGAGACTGGCACTCAAAAAAAGCACAAGAAGCCTGGGAATCCAAGGCCAACTCAATTCGCCTAGCTGTAGGCGGTAAGAAACTATGATTAAGGAAACCCTTAAAATATTTTCACAAAACGTCAGAAAAAATAAAACTCTAATGAATACCATATTAGAAAACAACAAAAACAACATGGATATCATCCTAGTTCAAGGACCACCCAAATCTCTCATTCGCCGTGTTCCGAGTCACACTGACCCTACAGGAGATCTAATATACGGCACCCCTAACCATCCTGACTGGACCCTTTTTATCAGACAGGACCCAAATCAGGAAAACTACGCCTGAGTTGCAACCTATGTCAACAAAAAGCTGCAGAAAATGAGATTCACTCTCAGACTCGACATTATAAATCATCGAGATGTCAACGTCCTAGCCTTCCATTCTGGCCAACACACCAATTATGTCATAAATGTCTATTCCGATGACAACCAGAGTGCCCTACACTTCCTCAATCGAAACATTATCGACCTAAACAACACTGTAGTCATGACAGGTGACTTCAACATAAGAGACAACGATTGGGACCCCAATTATCCTCACCATTCTGTTCACACCAAAGACTTACTAACCCTAGCTGAAAGCCTAGGTCTAGATCTCTCGCCACCTGTCAACCCTGATCCAACGAGGTTTGTAGATAATCTGCGTGACACTAACTCTGTCATAGACTTAGCTTTCATTAACCCCAGCAACTCAGGATTCGGCCAACACTCTCTCCACCCCGAATTGCGTAGGCCCTCAGATCATGTCCCCCTTATTATTGAAGTAAGCATCAATGAGACAAACATAGACAATTCTTTCTGGTCCATAAGCAAAGACAGCGAGGAAGAAAAGGACTTCATCAAAGCCATCACTGACGGCACTCTCGCCCTCGACACCTCGAACATCACATCAAAAGAAAACCTGGAAGCGGTTGCCCAACGATTAGCAGGTATCTTCAACGAAGCATGGCACTCCCAAGCAAAAAAGAAATGCATAACCAAACATTCTAAAGAATGGTGGAATCATGAGTGTACTGAAAGTCTAAATAGGTACCACAACACAGGAGATATTGAACATTGGCAAGAATTCAAGTCAAGCACCCGAACTGCAAAGAAAGAATTCTTTGACAACAAAATCTACGAGATTGCATCCTCAAATAAAAGACCGTGGGACCTCATGAACTGGATAAAAAAGAAAAACCTGCCGACTATAGAATCCATCTTATACGAAGGTCAACCATGCAATACTCTGCCGGACCTGTGACACGCCCTACATTCGTCTTACAACTCAGCCGAGAATAGACCTATAAATGCATCCTTCCTAAGTGAAATCCCACAAGCTGACCAAATTCACTGGCCCCCATTCTCGAAACAAGAATTCAAGGACGCTATAGCTAAGTGTTCATCTTCGTCGACTCCCAGCCCAGACCACATTGCCTAGAGACACCTCAAATCACTGATCACAAATGAAAGATGCTTACAAAAAATTGTACATATTGCTAATACGTGTATTGAATTAGAATTCTGGCTGTCTCATTTCAAATCGTCCAACACAGTGGTGATACCCAAACCAAACAAAATCAACTACGACTCTCCCAAATTGTTCCGACCAATCATCTTACTCAACACCACGGGCAAACTCATCGAGAAAGTCATCAGCAATAGACTTCAATTTCAATTGTCAGCCAACGGCTTCATCGACTCTCATCAATTCGGGGGCATCTGGCAACGATCCACAACAGACGCGGGTATATACCTCACTCATCTTATCAGGGCTGGCTGGCTCAGACAATGCCACACGAGCGTTCTTGCCTTCGACATCACTCAATTCTTTCCTTCCCTTAATCACCAATTCCTCTCACTATGTTTAAAAAAAGCTGGCCTCAACACTAACATTGTCAGGTTTTTCAACAGTTATCACTCGAATCGTTCTACTTTATATTCATGGAACTCATTCACGTCCCCTTCCTTTAATGTAAACATTGGCGTTGGCCAAGGCTCCGCCCTCTCTCCCATCCTATCAGCATTATATCTAGCTCCAATTATAAAAACGTTCAAAAAAAGAATCAAAAACCTCAATAAAGAAATTCCTACAGATATTCTCTCATTTGTTGACAACGGACTTTTGATTTCTCAGGAGAAGAGTTATTCCCTTTCTAACTCCTTTCTATTATGTAGTTACAACATCATTTCAAAAATCCTCATTGATGCTGGCCTTGTCATGGAACACGACAAAACCGAACTCTTCTACTTCACAAGAGCCTGTCACCCTCCCAACCCCTCCATAAACCTTTTATCAGTAGGAGGCTCTGTCATCTCCCCTAAGCCTATCTGGCGATATCTAGGCTTTTACTTCGACCACAAACTCAACTTCCATTACCATACCCACTTCTATGCGACGAAGTGCCTTTCCACCCTCAGCGCCATGAAGATGCTAGGCAACTCTTCAAGGGGCCTCCTCCCCATTCAAAAACGACTTTTATATAGGATGTGCGTCTTACCCATCACCCTATATGGATTTCAACTGTGGTTCTTCAAAGGTGCTCCCATCGTTAAAAACATTACTGAACTTAAGAAAATGCAGCGAAGGGCAGCCCTCTGGATTATGGGTGCTTTCCAAACCTCCCCAACTGAAGGCATTGAAGCCATCGCAGGCCTCATCCCCATTACCCTACACCTCTGCAAACTGAATGGCAGACACCACCTTCGCTACACGTCCATCCCTCCCTCACATGCCATCAACTCCCTACTAGATTCCCAACACGCTAAGAATCAAGCACCCCACAAAACTGCAACGTCCAAACTCACTATGAAGCAACAAGCCAACCTCAAGAGTCCTATCAAGGACATTAATGAACGGCTCAACAGCGTTAGAAACTGCTTTAATTCCCTTCACCTCCTTTTCTCTCCTGGTTCTCGAATAGTCGATCATTTCTCTAGTAGAATTAGTTTTCATTCCCCTTCTTCTTCCTCCGATGAGGACCTTTACCAACATCTACAAAGCCTCAACCTTGCCTTCAGGTCATCACAAGTTAACCCCAACAGCACGGCTGTCATCGCAGATGGAGGTGTTAAAAAAACCCATGTCGCTACAGCAGCTGCACACATCTGGACACACCACTCCGTCATCAAACAACTACAAGTCCAATTATTAAACGTCACTTCCATCGAAGCTGAACTCATGGCCATTCGCACTGGCCTCATCCCTGCTATGAAAATAGATGGTGTACACGACATAACGGTTATAACTGACTCCATCGCAGCAGCAAAGAAAATCCTGGAGTCTAAAGTCGACCCTCTTCAGAACATGTTCATTCCATTAGCATCCGCAATCAAAACATTCCTCAGCAAGGATGGTAGGAACAAAATCCGCTTCTGGTACTGCCCTAGCAAAGCCGAGTGGCCCAGACACAAACTTGTAGATGACCAAGTCAAAGCAAGCTCATGCACACCTACCTTCCCTAGTAAAGAGTCTCACTTATTCAGCCACAAAAAAGAATGCGACAACATCCTGTGTGAATGGCAAGTCTATTTTGCTAAAAGCCTCAAGAAAGGTCATTACTTCCTTAACTTTGAAGACGAAAAAGAAAGAGTCATCAAACCAACATATGCTAAAGGAGGCTCATGGCTCCCTGTCATAGGCTTTACCAACTCTCTATGTGCTCGCTTCACCCGCATGACCACTGGCCATGCTCCCATTGGAGAATACAGACAGAGATTCTTCCCCCACCTCCCCACCAGTTGCCCTTGTGGCAAAGCTGAAGTTCAAACCCATGAACACATTGTCATGGAATATGAAAGACACGATCCTTCCATGCGTCCCTGCAACACCATTATCAATAGCTTTGTTCACTTCCTTGCAGATAACCCTGAAGCATTCAGCTTTGACAACGGATAAGGTCCCATCACGGCGCAGCTCCCTTGAGCAAAAGCGCAGCCTTCATCACCTAGCAGTTCTCACATCTTTCTCTTTCCCATAGCTTTCTATTTTCTACGTTCCCTTTTATTTTATTTAAGTAGGTACTGTGTACTTACCACAGTCTGCCTCTGCGCCCCGTGTAATAAATTGATGATTTAAAAAATAAAAAAAAAAAAAAAAAAAAGCAAAACAAAATAAAAAGTGTTATGAAGGAAGAAAGAGAATAAAAGAT
>Ga0153958_1000476_pt1 | contig 10310 bp, 8 predicted proteins | sample TSFL042MetaG_FD_104719 | JGI IMG/M metagenome (GOLD analysis project Ga0153958, IMG submission 104719) | Attine ant fungus gardens microbial communities from Florida, USA - TSFL042 MetaG | ecosystem: Host-associated > Fungi > Mycelium > Unclassified | place: USA: Florida, Wekiwa Springs... | reverse complement strand
TATCGACCAGGCAATATTGAGAGAGCTTCTCGGCAAGGTGTCAAAATCGCTCTCAAGGTGATGCTGGATAGTGACACTCCGACGTTGCCAGATATTCGCTCGTTCGCTTTGCGTATACGCGAGTTAATGAACAATTATTGGTGGTATTTCTGGCTGAAAGGTGAAGACTGGTCGTGGCCAATACACGCCCTGAAGGTGACGATGAAGTGCATCGGCGGTCTGTCCGTTCAGCTTGGAGACAGCGAAGAGCCCCTCCAGATGGACAACTGGGAAGAAATAAATGACATACTGAATGAAAGGATGGAAGGATGGAGACATGCAGAGGGGAGGATATACGGTAGGAACCACTCACTGTCAGCTGTATTTTATTGATTACATGACTTAGGGAAAGCAGTGAAGGATGATTTACTTTTCCTGTTTACCCAGGCACGGGTGCGCTATGTGATATGGCTGAATATACTGCTCTCTTTTGTCATTCATGTTTACCATGATGTATAACTGGGACTGCGCGAACACGCTGAAGCTCGCTATTGTCACAGAATTACTTGCCTCCCTCGCATTGCTGTGTCTGGATATGTGATTGTTAGTGGAGTCTCATTACTACGTCGTGGATGAATTAACGAAGTATCACTGTTCTTTGCGGATTCGATGTTCAACGTTGGTCTTCGACCTGATGTTCATTCTCCTCGCCCACAAATCGGGATATAGCAAGTATAACAAATGCAAACTTTAGACCAAACAAGATCTGCAGTATGACGCCACGGCAGCTCCACGCATTACGCCCAACTTGACTTGAGGAATGCTAAATTTTATTGGGTTCTCGACAGAATACCAGTAACGTCTCCGAGTGGTTCCCTCGAGCCTGACCCCTCCGAGTCGTCTTTGATGCACAGGGTAAACGTGAGTATGGGATGTCAAGTGAGCTATCTGACATTCTGACGAATTGGTCAAAAGCTCGCCAAAAGGACAGTTCATTGCTCTCCCCTCTTTTATTGTTCGACGGCGCGGCTGCCCGCACGTCGAATCACAGGATGTTCGCAACACACCAAGGCACCGGGGTTTACCATTGACTTCTCCAGTCCGTGATTTATGCAGGCATCACTTTTCATTCCATCTGACCTTCTAGCAGATAAGTGCATAGTTGTTACTGGGGGAAATCGCGGGATTGGATATGCCTTTAGTCATGCTCTAGCCCAGGCCGGTGCACACGTTGCGATTATCTACAGGTTAGCTGCGGCATCTTGAGTAACGTTCTGGACTAAAGGCTATTACGCGTTGTAGGAGCTCCAAGAATGCGCCTGAAGTTGGCGAGAAGCTTAGTAAAGAATGTGGTGTGCGAGTCAAGGTTTGTAGACGTCCGCAAGGATAATGTATTGCTGAAGACGTTCCTATCTCTTTATTGCAGACTTATCGATGCGACGTATCAGACCCCGAAAAGACGACCGAAACCTTCTTTCTCATAGACAAGGAGCTTGGTCCTGTCGCAGGGCTTGTCGCAGTACGAGGAACCATTTCCCCTCACATCACCCCTTCCAAATAACACTTCGATACCGCAGAACGCTGGTGTTTCCGTCGTGAAGCCTGCCATAGAGCTAACCAGCGCTGATTTCCATAAGGTGTACGGCGTAAATGTCCTTGGAGTGTTCAACTGCGCTAGGTCTGCGGCAAGGTAAGTAAATTTTGTATAGTCTTCAGAAGGCGCAATGCATATGATGACGCGGCAGGCTTTGGATGGAGAAAAAACATGGTGGTTCTATCGTTATCACATCTTCTATGAGCTCGCAGATCATTAATCAAGCCGCGCCGAACGAACCCCTGACGCAGGTCTTCTACAATTCGTCCAAAGGCGCTGTGTCCAACCTCGCGAAAGGCTTGGCTGCAGAGTGGGCCCCTCACGACATTAGGGTGAATGCAGTATCCCCTGGTTATGGTCAGCAGTATCCCGATTCCTGTGAGTATCACATTCTGAACGTTTTAACATCAGTGAACACGGATCAAACTTCGCACATGGACCACCGCATTCGCAAGCACCAGGCAAGGAATGTTCCTCTCGGGCGATTCGCTGAGGTATTCCATAAATTATTTCGACTCTATGGATACTGATTTCTTGAAAAGCCACACGAGATGATAGGTCAGGTCGCGCTGCTCCTGTCTGATCATGCTAGTTACATGACCGGCGGGGAGTATTTTGTGGATGGGTACGTTTTGATAAACGCTTAATACGTGTTATTCAATTCGTCGCACTTCACAGGGGCCAGCTCATTTGGTGAACTTGACGGACTTGATTACTGAGACAAGTTTAGAGCTGTCACCCACGACATGAACAAGGACTCGAGTATAATTTACTTAGGACTGTAAACGGGTGTGAAATCGGTGTTGCGAAAGAAAACTTCTTCGGCGAGGAGCTCGTACAATATATCTCCGACTTTCCCTTAGATCTGGACGAAACTCTGGTATGTAAATTAGTAAGTTGGAGTTATTGTGGTTTCGCCATCAGCGAAGCAAGCATGCTAGCCTCGGAGATAAGTGTAACGCGTATAAGGGGCTATGCCCTGTCCCTATGATACAAGTGAGGTGCGAGAAATACTGAGCTCTACGAATGGGATGTTCGTTCGTGTTACTCACAAATGAGGACTTTGCGCTGAAATCAATCATGCGAAGGTAGGTTTGAGCAACCGCCTGCCTAATGAGCGGTTATGGTGAGTAGGCGCCAAGGTTGGCGCTCGGGTGGCAGGTTATAGCACGGGCTGTAGAACACACCACGAGTACGCTAACTTTATAATCACTGTGTCCGAGATTGAAAGAAGAAGCGCGTCCCTAACAATGGTTTGTGATAAGCACATATCTCAGTGAGCGATGACATCTCCGGTCATCGCAACAGCTGAGACAGCGCTACAATGATTAGTCCGAGTCGCAGTCCTTGCCAGCCACTGTGGCGCAAGACGCACAACCCATACCGATACGGCCCTGCCAGAAATTTGAAGACACTAATTGGATCTGTGTGGAGTTATACACGTGTCAGGACAACAGATCGTGACGGTTCATTCCAGCCACGGACGATATAACCTGGATCGTGCCAGGAGAGTAGGTCATGAGAATCAGGCACTGTTCCTGAATGAGTCGATTGCCCGATTCGTCCATTGCCGCCGGCAGCATTGCGTCATGGTCTTCGTCACCTGCCCCAGGTTGAGCAATTTTGGTGATGGCTCACTAGAACGATTAAGACCATGCCACGCCTGTTGCCAGCAGCACAAGGGGTAAGATCTACACATCACAAATCGTTTAACGCGACTGAAGAGGACCAGGTATAAAAGCAAGCCCTCTGTCTACCATCCCTCCCCGATCAACTCTGTTTTAAATCCCCTTGACAGATCCACCTTGAATATCACCTCAGAAAAAAATGCGCTTCTCATTATTCGCCGTCATCGTCGCTTTGACAGCATCTATGTCTGTCAGTGCACAAACCTGTGTTGATGTAGGCCGGTATTGCACATTTGGCACAGACTGCTGCTCGGGTGCTTGCTTAGTGAGCATGAGTTTTTTGTTTTGTAGACTTGACCCCATGACTTGTCACGTAATATAGTATGGTCTCTGCGCGACCTCTGAGTTAATGGCGCGCAGTGGTAGTGAATAATGCTTTCCTGGTTTGGCATCGACATTGAGGTTCATTGCTCAACTGGGTTGCGCCTTGTATGTTTAGTTCCAACATCCACATCCGTTGTAAAACATACTTCTATGAATTCCATTAGCGCTATGACACTCCTAGAGCACAAAATTTCACGCCAACCTGCAATAAGTAGTGCATATGCTTATATATCAATTTCGAGCCATTGTCAAGTAGATTTTCTCGATCTGCTCCCCATTCCTCACCGTACCTATATTTGGGTGAAAAACCATGCAGGGTTTTCGGGCCTGAAGAGCTCACCTGAACCTGGGTATCAAAGTGAACCGTGACCCCATGATACTAGGAGTCTACAACACGTTCCAGCGCAGCAAGATACCCTGAGATTAGGAAGCGGACTCACTCGTGATTAACGAACGGGGGGAATTGTGTAACCAGCGAAAGGCTCGAGAATGGAGTGGCTTGAATATACAGAGCTGGGATCATGGCGTGCTGGCTCAAGTAGACGGTGAATGCTGCGCTTGACCATCGACCCAATGCCTTGACTACGTCAAAAGGAACGCCTCGCGGGAGGTATTTGAATGTTTCGCCTATGCGGAGGCTGTTGAGGATGGGGAGGTTTGAAGTAAGTACTAGTTGAGATGGAGGAATGCGCGAGATCGATTCTTTCTTTCAGAGTGGACGAGCTCCATTGGGGTGTTTCCATGAAAACAGATGGACGGATGCTTCTAGTTCATTGATGTAGAGGTGGTTCGCGAGGCTGGTTTGGTGCTAGGGATTTGGCCACGGGAAAATCATCGCGGTTTTGTTCGAATACTTGAGCGCAGGTGATGTGCTTAAGTTTTGATTGTTTGAACCATGAATTATCCTAAGCGACCGACAGAGTAAAAGGTGGACATCATGCATGTGAACACTGCTGCATCGAGCAGGTTATTCAGATTTTAGTTGTTCTCGGAAGAGGATGATGATGGCTGGGGTGAAGGGTTTGCATTTTGGGCGCTTGGATAGAGGGGCGAAAGCAGAGGCTCCGTCTAAGATGGCTACGAGCTCATTGGCCTGCACTAGCCAGGGTGACCGTGCAGCAAATGCCATGCTTTAGTCCTGCAGTATAATTGGTTAAAATAAGAGCCAGCGCAGCTGGACAAGAAAACTAGAAAGAGGGTTTGGAAAACTGCACAGCGTCGGGTCTCTGCAGTGTTGTGTGTGTTGCAGTAGAAATAGAAGACTGGCAGCCTGACACCATAGGTTTCTTTGGTGGAGATGGCCATGAGGAGCCCATGACTTCGAGGATTCTGTCCAGCTGAGTTTCTAAAAGGGTCGAATTCTGGGGGAAGGCGGTGCCGCGGGGGTAATGATTCAGCGAGCGTTCTTGCCAGCTGGGATTGAGAGGCGGAGTCTATCGCGAGCTAGGCAGTGCGGACGGAGGGTGGAGGGTAAGGGTGTGAGATCTGTTTGTACCATGTGGGACTGCTGCAGGATCATTTGCGATGCTGGAGATTGGGTTGACTCACTGAGGGGGGTCTCAAAGCGTGTCCGATTGTCCGACATCTTCAAACAATAGGTTGGCCAGTATCGAGGTTCCACAATCGTGCTGTTTTATCCCCCGATGCGCTTGCGAGGATTCGGCCACTCGGAGACTTCGGATATTGCAATGCTAAAGACAACAGATGATATGTGCCCCGTCAAAACTGCAATCTGCGGCTAAGTGGTACCTGTGGTGATCGACGTCCAAGTCCAAATGGTGTAATCTGCTGAACTGGACTCGGATACAATGTTGTTCCATCGGCAGTGCAAGCTAATCTACCTCCATGTGACTTTACCTTCAACAATTTCAACCAAACCCTTCTCCGTCAAGAAGCTGCAGAACGCGCCCAAACCTTCCGAGCCGAAGAAGAAAGGACCATCACTGATCAGTGATGCCCTTCACCTCCAGCATCCAAATTATGTGAGATGCGTGTCTCGCCTTTTTTTCGCCTTCTTTTTTCCCATCCGTCTCTTCACTAACTAAATTGACTACTCGAAGACGGCGGCAAATCACTGCTTGATATACGCAACAATGATATCTATGAATCCATCCCATTGCGTCTGAGTGCTACTCGCAGGTTTTGTCGACCAGTCACCTCATCCTGTCAATGATGCAAGTCATCCATATCTAATTGCACCTTTGTTGACTCCTCGCGTTCCATAGCCTACTAGATCCATCTTCAGTAGTTTACACCTCGCCAAACTGACCGAACTTTCTACAGCGTGCCCAAACCTCTTTCTTTAAGTGGTTCACGAAGACAAAACAATGATAGCATCGAGCTGCAGTGCCGTCGCCCAATGATAATCAATGTCCCATTCACAAAGCGAGACACACAAAAAGTACGGGACGCGAAGAATGAGGACTTGAAGAACGGGAAGAATGTCGTTGCAAGTAGTTCACAACCTCCCCAGAGCAACGTTACCCAGCAGCCTGCAGGACCTCCCCAAACTCAGTCATCTTCAGGACCGCAAGCTGCCGTCTCCACGTTGTCCACCACACCTGCTCAGATGCTACTCCCGCAGATGCCACAGCAGTGATGGCCTCTCCCTGATGTAATCACAATATATGCTGGATGTTTGACTCGCTTCTTGCTCTTCATCCACTTTCTGTCTGCTCAACGAATCGACAGTCATCATTGATAAGAGTCTCCCGTTCTGTCTCGTTTTCGTCTGTCATTCGTTGATGCGCTTTACCGACTCCCGCCACTTGCTATCTCCCATAGTGTATATGCATGGCCTCCCGAACTTTGATACATATCGTTGTTGCAGTTATTGCTCATCGCTGCGGGCGTGTGTCATCCTATTGCGCCGTATAGTATCAAGAGTTAGTCGCCAGTACCATGAAATTTGAAATGGTATATGTATGACAACGGTGCTTGTAAGCAATAGCAGATACTCGTAGCATACTGTCCAGAGGAACTGATATCCATATTATCCCTATAGCATCCCATGTCAATTAACTACATTTTTGATTCCGTGCATCGATAACTGTCCGCTGCTATACAGCATATCCAGGACCGGGTTTATAGTCTGGAAGGCTTGAGAGATGGCTCCCGATGTCATCCCCGTCCCCGTCGATGTGGGTGTGGATAGTTTGTTGGAACGAGACCTGAGCACCCCCGTCTGGGAACGACGGAGTATAGATCTGCTGGCTGCTCATGGGGTGCCTGTTGCTTACACGCGTTGCCCATCGGTGGCGCGTGGAAGAAGTCATACCAGTAGTAGGATGGGAATCACCGTGAGAGAGACCCAGTCCGACGCGAACTATAACTGAAGAAAACTAGGCGAATCAAGCACGTGAGAAAGGTCAGGGAAATATGGGAAGAAATCAACTTGCCACAATGCCCTATGACGGAGAATCGCGGGTTAAACAGCCTGTGATTGTGGAATTACGGAGTACTCACAATGATTGGCGACATCTTGATTGACGTCAAATCATGTTTGGCAGGGGAAAATGTTTGTGCTTACTGAATTCAGAAATATGAACATGGCTGGTGACGCAGAAGTATACGTGGTAATCATGACCACCAGTAAGACTGAGTATGCAGAACCTATTAAAGCGCGAATATTTGCATTTGCACGAGACAGGAGTTGTTGGCACTTACCTGATTCTACCACAATCGACACCAACCGAGAAAGTTGGTCCTTATCAGAACCCTTCGAGAAAGGAGCAACCGCTCTTTGGATTGTCAAAATTTTGACAGCAATCAAGCCTGAAATGCGAATTTAGTCGGAGCCAGGGGGAAGGTTGAAAGACAAACAGGTGCAGATAACATTCATAGCAAGAGTGATTGAATAGAATGTCGTCACGCGGACGAAGAGAGTGTCGACGAAAACGTTTTCATGTGGACGGACTAGGCTGAGGGTATATACCCAGAAAATACCGATAGCTGGGCTTTGTATCAGCGCACAGAAGAACGACGGTAGAACAAGACAAACCAATGTCCGCAATGAATAACAATAAAGGGAACACGGCGATGAAGTAGTTTCTACCCCATACAATAAATGAGCGGTATAACTGCAGATAGTTTAGATTTGATAATGATGTGCTCATGACACGCACAATGAACGCATCTGACACTAGCGTAACGGCCACATATAAACCACTTTTGAGGATGTTTTTCCAGGTGTCCCATGTGGCGTAATATGTGCTTGGATAATTTGCCACTCCTTCGTTCGAGATGAAAGCGTCCATATTCCGCACAATATCGATGACAAGATGCTAGAGCGACATTCGTAAGAAGGTGAATAATACTGAATCGAGGGAACTCATACTGCGGTGATGAGAATGAACAGGGAAACCGCAGTCCCAACCAAGTAATCACTTGGTCGAGAATGTCTTCTCCTTAGCACAGACATGCACTGACTGAACACCATGAGATATACACCTAACCAATATATTAGCACGGACATTGGTAAGAGATGGGGTGACGCAACCATATGCTAATGATTCCAAAAAGACGCCAGTGAGCTCAGCCTTCGGAACTGAGAGAGCCATGTTGCCTGCATAGAAGACGCAAATTGGATGCCCTCGTTTCTAATAAGGGATTCTCCAACTGTCGCACGCACTTTCTGTCCCTCGAGGCCCGAGGGTATGGATTAGAAACAGAATAAACTTGGTAGGTAAATTGAATAACAAGAATAGCCATAGCAATGTACCGAGGTGAAAGCGTGACGCTGGTCTGGGACTAGGACACGGGAGCAAACTTCTCGGCTACGATATAGCCGGTCCGGACTTTGCCTAGGCTAATTGTAAGCCGCGGTCGAGCAGGATTTCGACAGTCGCCCCCCACGTCATGATGTTGAACACTTCGTATAGTGGATAGAAGGACACGAGAGCTATGCAGCACACGACTCCGAATCGGCGGATACGGTGGACGAATCTGAAATCTACTGCATTCGCAATGCATGAAATATACATACATACTTGATAATAAGATTGTGGTAGCCATTATTCGAGTCATCGATATTTTTTCACGTTGCCCTCGTGCATTCAACCAGAAGCCCTCCGCGGCCGTTGAACAGGTGAGTATTTGGACATGGATTGTGTGTGCAACGTGAACTCTGTCTCAGGCTGACTCTACAGGATCCCCAGGGTGGACTTTTAGCCTCGGTCACGGCACACTGCCACACCTTGAAGTAGCGGTGAACTCATGTACTTCATTCAACTTCCGCAATTAGATCTGACATACGCGATGTCACTGAACCTTAGTATCACGTTGCGCCAACCACCTGTACTCCTTTCTTTTCCAGCTGACTACTCACGTCCAGCATCATGGCGCATGTACTGTTGTCTAGCGTCTAATTTTACTTGCAAATAATTACCTTCGACTGACCAATCGATCACACCTCACCACGGCAGTACCTGACAACGTCATCTTTTCTCACATACTTCACGGAACAGGCTGCCAAAAGCATGCATCGTTAAGTGATAAGGGCATTAATTTTCGCTGTCAGTGATTATTCTCTAGTCGTCAATTGTCCGACCACAAAGGACAATCCATTCGTAACTATGCGAAGATCTTCACGACGTCCATATCTTTGGCGCCGTCAGCGATATCCTACGGTTTATTTCCACGTGGTTCATAGGTAATGGCCTTCGTGGCTCCCTGACCTGCGTGCTAGTAATACTCCCGTATACCAATATGAGATACTACAGATTCCGTATTCTATGGAAAGCCTTGGACGCCCAATGATCAGCGCATGATTGCACCGACGATCCTTGTTTAAACGTTCACGGGTGGTGTTCCAAGGGAAACCCACGGGTCCTACTCCGTCGCAACAGCTATTAGTGTAATCCTTTTCTGGCCGTCCTGAGAGCCATCAAGATAGCGCAACGCTATGAGACTGGCCTTCATTCTTCTAGGTGCTCTTATTTGTCAAAACGTCGGCCTCCTATGATATAGGGCGAGCGATCCGTCTCGACGGCCTTCAGAGAGTCTGAGCACTTCTCTAGGTCACTCCCTCTCACTGGCATGACAGGCATGTGGCAGTCTTCGGCAACACCCACGAATCACAAAGTGATTCATCATGAGGTCATGTTCGTCCGTGTGATGCATTAGGTGCGATTAGTCATTCAACGAATCAACAGTTGTTGGTGCGAATTTCTCATGGATGCCATCCAGAGTCCTAGCCCATCCCTAAAGCCAGCAGCAGCACCGCCGAGCCCAAACCGACTTCACTTGAACGCCACAAAGCCATTTGTACTTCAACAAAATCGAATGTTTGAGATACACTGCGAATACGGTAGAGCTTACGAGGTAACGGTTAACACCCTCAGGCTTACCAGTAGAACATTTGCTCCCTGACCACAGAAATCCGAGTCACTCTCTGGCTCCCCACTTTGCAACGTAGTTGGATGTGTTGTCCGGATCTTACGGTCTGCGCCCCTTGCTTCAGTTACGAACATGATGTCCACCTGGCAACCCGACGCTGACACTTCGCTTGGGATATTGGACTATGAAATGGATCACTGGCAGATTAAAACATGCAAACAAGGAGAGAAGAGCATACAAAAACTCGACAGAGAAGAGGGCATTTGTCATCCTTGGCTACGTGTCCTTGTCCACAAGGAAAACACATCTTATCAATGAACTTACGGAAGGTATCTCGTACGCTCGAGTCTGAATGAGTCGCTATCGGTGTAACTGGCTTCATTGACCTG
>Ga0153958_1000475_pt1 | contig 10313 bp, 11 predicted proteins | sample TSFL042MetaG_FD_104719 | JGI IMG/M metagenome (GOLD analysis project Ga0153958, IMG submission 104719) | Attine ant fungus gardens microbial communities from Florida, USA - TSFL042 MetaG | ecosystem: Host-associated > Fungi > Mycelium > Unclassified | place: USA: Florida, Wekiwa Springs... | reverse complement strand
TGCTGGCGTATATCAACTCAGTTACACGGGTGATCGACAGAAAAACCATACGCACTACTAGTGCATAGGGATCCGGACTCAGATTTGGACAGTGACTGTACCCGGCCCACCACGGTGACCACGCCAGTGTGTCGCGGTTGACTGCGAGTCTCAGGCTTAATAATGAATCGGACAAACGCCAAAGACATGTTGAGGTCAAACAACTTTCAAGTTGAAAATCTGATTCCGAGTACCCAGAGTTCATCGGCCACATTTCTGAGGTGAGAATAATCCCTTCAGTGATCTGCTGAACCTCACGCGGATACCACGTGCATGAAATGATGACATGCCATTGAGTGTCCAGCCCTCCATCGAACACAAAACCAAATCACCGATAACTTAAACATCAATGGTACTTATGAGATGTGAATGAAACCGTGAGTTAGTTGCAATAATAACAGGACTACGATGGGTGCAATGTCAATAAATCAATATTTTACTCTCCCTCTCTCCGTCTCTTTAGCTTCCCTCTACTGTCACTGTGAAATGGAGTCCAACTTAGTTTATGAATGACAAGCAGTTCTATCTAGCACACTCACGCGAAGGCTCGATTCTTTCTCTTCCGACTCTCCTTTTTGCTCACATTTCGAGCTAATTTGCGCTTGGCAGCGGCTTCTGGATTGGTGGTTGCCTGTTCGAAGAATAAATAATGGGTGTGCATCAAACAAGACCAACACACCTTTGTGACTCGTGCGACTCTTCTTTCTTGCTGAATGGTTAAAGCACCTTGTCTGATGCGGTTGTATGTATTGGCAAAGATAGTTGTGCCGACTTTTGCCTGAAGCAAGTCAAGAAGTTCGGCAGCCGTAGTTTTTAGCTCCTCTGCAATGAACATCAGTATACGGACTGCTCGAGAAGAAATATACACACCCATGCCAGCATCGCGAATCGTATCATCCTCCGTTATCCGATAGACGGGGGTCAGTATGTGGGGCAAGAACTGCTCCATTTGACTGCCTTGCATGTGAGATGTCATAGCAGCGAAGAATCGCAGAATCGATAAAGGGGCGAGCGACCAGCTTGTTTGATTCTAGAGAGGGAAAGTAAGAGGGGCGTTATGCTGTATGAACGGAACTCACAGAGGCATTACTACGATTCCGTCTCGCGATATGGGCTGAGCGGGCTTGGTACGACAGCTTCGAGAAGAGCCAAGGCAGAGGATCCTGTGAGTCTTTTCCTCCGTTATGATGTTCTGCGACATGAGTCTCATCATCGTCGGACACATTAGGTACTTCTTCGGTGTAACTCCCGGTCAACGAGGAAGGGACGGTGCAGAACCATTTTCCAACGAAGAATAGGTTCTTCACGATCTGCAAACTAAGCGGTGCATCCAGATGAGGACTCTTCAACTGCGTGCATAGCTTCTCCGCAGTATCTTTCACCAATGGGAGAGTGAGATGCGAACTCTCAGAAAAGAGGGTGCCGTGAAATGCCAAAAATACGCCCAGCAGTCGACATGCTGCCGTACGGACCCAAGCATGCGGAAAGAGAAGGTGTGATATGACCTTTTCTTGAGTACTTTCCACAGTGCTGAGCATATGCTCAGGTAGTGTCTGCACAAGCTTCGAAATTGCGAGTATGGTCTGGTATGGTGGTTGCCATTCCACGTCAACTTCCATGTTATCCCCTTCGCCACCAGACAGCGATTGAATGCTATGGTCCAATATCTCTTGAGCTTCGGCAAGAAGGGTAGCAACATATGGCGAAGCCTCGTGTTGTAAAGCGTCGATGATAAGCCCATATACCTGCACTGCAACCGCTCTCAGCTGTGCCTGTCCTCGTTGACTGGCCCACATATGCAGATGCCCTATGAATACCTTTCTTTCGTTCTCCCCCAATTTTTTCACCAAACTTTTGAGGACAGATGAAGAAGCCTCTCTGCAAGATTTATCGTCGTCATTAGCGAGACAGAGCACGAGAGCCACAAAGATCATCTCGGCGTGTTTTGCCAGCAAGGTCGCGTCGAACTTGGAGACAACCGCGCCTAGAAGCTCGAGAACACTTGAACGACCTGAAACATGTTCATAAGAAAGATTTCGAGCGAAGAAACCTAGTGTCGTCTGTAGTCTTCCGGCGCCTTGAGGATATTCGAGGAGAAACTGAAGGAGGAGGCCACGAGCAGATTCGCGAGTTTGTGCCGATTGAGAGGTGACCAGAATCGCAGAGACATCGGTCATAACGTCGTAGAGCTCAGGAACGATCAATCGTCGTGCCACGATAGCTCTCAGTAACGCAAAGACGGTGCCCTGCCTCTCGGGGTCCTCGAGATAGGGAGAAACGAATTCAATCAAGAAAAGTAGGTCTTTCTCTTTAACCACAGTTACTTCGCACTCTCGTAATATGGTCGTCAGAGCCTTAAGACCGGCCTGGGCAACTTCGGATTCCCCACTTCCAGTGGAACGGATGATCGCAAGTATTTGACGGACAATGATTGGCGCAGAAGTTGGGACCGACTTGAGTGGACATTGGAGAATCCCGGCTGAGGCTTTAAAAGAAGCGATAAGGACCGGTTCTGAGGAAGAATAAAGGGCGTTTCCTATAAGCTTTACGAGCGGATCCAGGCGAGCTATTATCTCCTTGTCCTGAAAGTCAAAGCGAGAGCGTCGGAACGCCGTATTGAAGAGCTCCAAGCCAAACACGATGAATCTGCCGTCCAAATCAGTGAACAAAGGTACGTGCTTTTGTAATGAGGCTCACCGGAAGGAGTTATTTGAATAGTGGTCAGTAACTGCGATGACTTGACGTTGTAGTTGCACAATGGCATCGTTCTTCGTTCCAGACCTGACCCTTTTGGGCTTCGCAACTTCCTGCAGGAACTTGGCATTCTGACTGATCAGGGTGTGACATAAAATTAATAATTCTGGAGGTGTTAACCGTGCATTGGCATTCAATCCATTCGCAATATATCTGAGGACCTCGTCAACCTGCTGTAGCGTCCTGAATGAACTCGTTTCTGCAATGATAGAGCGAAGCGGAAGGAGGAGGGCACTGATGCGTTTAGGTGAAATATGTCGAGCTGTCAATCCGAAGCAGTCGAGTCCCTTGGAAGAGCTGCTGCGTACTTCACGCATCTTTGTCCGGAAGTCTTCGTGCTGCACATCCTTTCCTGAGTCTCCAAAAATTACTTCTGCAGAGACATGAGCTATATCTGCAGCGCAATCGTCAAGATCTTGGATCGCAGGATCATTGCTACCCTGCGAAGATGTAACGTGGGTAAGCACGGCATGGAACACAAATGCTAGAACATGTAGTTGGGGTCCACGCAGTAGGGCTGCACGCAGCTCCCGCAACAGGATGGGTAAGTAAGGTGCACCCAAGGTGATGGCTAATTTGCACATCGTGTCTCGTACGAGGTCGCGAGTCTCTTGTGACTTGCTGCGCAATATTTGACAGAGGGCCGTCAAAAGCTTGCCCACTTGCAGATCCCGGGATGCGGAAGGTAAGTGTAAGGCAACCTTGGCAATACCCATTGATATCGGTATGCGTAGGGTGTCCTCTGTCTCATCGCGGCTGGAAAGGTAGGCGAAAAGTGAGGGAAGAAGGCGGTTATGAACAGTATCAGCGATTTTTTGGAAGTCCTGCCCATCAGTTGAGGGAACGGGCAGCGGTCCTTCCATTAAGCCCTCGTCATCACCACCTGCATCGTTATCAATAGAAGGATCAACTTGTTGCACGACTTCTTCAACGGAGAAGTGGAAATTCTCAAGGATCGCCACCAAAGTACGAACGCAAACCCGAGTACCTTCGCTCTTGTCTTTTGATGATCGGATGTACTTCTGCACAAGAGTCCAATATGCACCCCATCCCAAGTGTTTTGCGATGCGTCCAGTCGTATTGATCGCTTCCGAGACGAGAAGGTGGTCGAGCGCGGTCGTTGGGACAACGTAATGCTCAACGAGCGGAAGGAAGACTTCAACCAGCGTTCTGTTACGCACTGTTCCTTCGTCACAGTACTCTCCAAGGCGTCTCAAGGCTCTTGTGCGACGATGTATCTGTATGTGATGAACATTGTTGAAGAAACTAGCTTCCTCGTCGCCGTCAGCAAGGAGGGGGCGCATCTCTTGCAGGGAAGAGATGTTGTTGCATCTCGACACAGCGTACGCAATAACACCCAACGATTCCGCACGAACAAGCTCGTGCTTGGACTTCAGGGCATTCTTCAGCGCTGGAAGAGCAAATCGCATGAATATCGCCTCGAATTCTGAATGTGATGGGTCGCATGTGAGGTCAATGAAACGCCGAAGTGTGAAAGCAGCATGGTTGCGGATGGCCAGTTCTTCGGCGTCCTGCAAGAAATAGAGCGCATTCGAGAGGACAGGGAGCCATTCACGGCATGAGAAAATAGCATACTTCTGCTCGTTGATCAGAGTGAACGCGGTTAACCGACGATCAAAATCAGGCTCATCGATGCGCTTCAACGAGCAGGCATTGAGTGATTCGAGCAGACTCGCAAGCTCTCGAATGTTCGGATGGATCACTGCGAGCTGGTTGAATGTTGAAGTAAGAGCGAGTCGAGAAGTGGTGAACCGGAGCGACATAAAGAGCAATGAGAGAAGCTCGTAAGTCTTGGAAAATTCCGTAGATAAAGGATTTGACAGCTCAGTCAGGAGAGGGAATATATAACCGAGGGTGCTGAGAAGCTTGACTTTGGTTTTCTCCGAGATGATTTTGTTGGACTTGCGTAGCAAAGGGGGGAGAAGGCCGAGTAGAGTCATGGCCTGCGTCGAGTCCTTAGCGTAACGAGCAACCTCCGAAAGTATGCTTATTTGACGCTGGGTGATCGGGCTTGAAAGCGTTGCATCGGCCTTCGTGCGTTCGACCAAAGTTGTGAGGTTCTTGAGCAACTGCGATATATGTGGCTGAATGAAGAGATCCAGGAATTTGGCGTCATCCGTAGAATATAATAACAGGCGCTCCACGATATCAAACACTTTGGTGACCACTGATGGCTTGACGTTGGCTGCAATAAGACAGTCGAGGATCTTGGGCAGTACGCGGCGGTCGTGTTGTACGAGGTGAACGGCATATTCTGGCCGACTAGTCCATACATCAAACAATTCCAGCAGCGCTGAAGGGGCTTGAATATTCTCTTGATCGAACAAATCCAAACGTGGCGCAAAGATGGCTGGGAACGATGCAGAGATATAGGGTATGAAGTCGAATTCAACGGGGCAGCGAAAGAAATCGGCGAGTCGCTTGAGGCCTTGTTGCCTCACAGACCGTAAGACCCTGGAATTATGCATATCTTTGGATTCATTCTCCTCTTCGTCTGATTCGTTATCTGCCTGCTCAACTGCGTCATCAGCCGTCAAATTCGACAGCTGTCCTTGAGCGTCAGCAACCAGATCAAGCGTGGTCCCAAGTAAAGCCGGCCAATACGCTGTTAATCTTGACCCGAGGTTCTTTAGCACGTCACCCAACAGAGTCAGGTAACCAGTTTGCTGATTCAACGAGACGTGCGAGGAAACAGGGCGCAGCGAGAAGAGGTCATCCCGACGAGCAGCGTTGTCAGACTGCATTGGATTCAACATCAGATCCACGAGAAGTGAGAGTTCCTGGTCTGTACATCCTGCCATCGCTGACAACACAGCAGCTCGGCGATCACCACCCCTAGAGCGACCCCTCTTTTCCAACATGAGCCCATATAGCAGACGAATGATGACATCCACTGGCTCGGGTCGGTCCTTTATCTCGATTGATGACAAGTCTAAAGAGGTCAATTCGTCCCTCCATTTAGTTTCATCAAGGAGTAGGCGTAATTTCTCCTCCTGATGCCGAAGGTGGGGTGACTTATACGCAAGCAAGCAGGACAAGGATACCGCTTGTAAGTCCCGATCGGGGTAGGAGAGGAGGGAGCGGTACATCTCTCGCAACTTGTCTGTGGCATGGAGAGTCTTGGGATTTCTGAACTCGCTGAACAGCTTCAACCACGTCCGAAGTTTAGACTTTGGCAATCGCGATGGAGCATCCGGGCCGGTGACAGAAAGAAAGTGTGTCACTAACTCGCGATTATGTTTTTCCGCCAAAGACATGCTTTGTCCGAGAGTGAGGAGAATCTGCGCTTCAAACGTGATAGAGTCAAACCGATCAGATAGCTTTTGCTCCTATGCACAGTTAGAGAATGAGTCAACTAGATACCATAATACGTACAGAAATAATGATCTTGCGCTGGTGATGCCTATCGAGCCAACGCACTACCACGCCACGAAGTTGGTGTGCAGAAGGATCTCTCCAAGACCTTTCGTCTTCCCAAGGATCCATTTCACTCCCATTGTCTTCGTTGGTTGTCATCCATTCTGGGTTCTGATAGGCTCCCTGCGGTTGTTGCAACTCCGAAAAGATGATGTCCCAGACAACATCACCAAACCTCTGAGCCAAAGAAGATAGAGCTTCTGATGCAGGAGACCATATGGGTCGTAGGCCGACCTTCAGTTGAGCTACAAATACCGTTAATGAAATAAAGCAGGAATGAAACAGAACACCTACCGACAAGCCACCTAGTGCAGATGTCAGCGGACAATGGTTCGTCGTCCCTCACAACCTGATGCAATCTACCTATCCGAAGAACGCGCTCGCGTACACCCTGCATATCAAGAGACACCTCTTCGCCCTGCAGACAGCGCTTTAGTGCATCGTGTTCTGCGGGAGAAGATTGGACCATTGTCGATGTCAAAAGTCCCAGAACGCTCAAACGTAATGATCGAGAGGGGGAAAGAAGCTGTGATTTCAGACTGGAGTACAGTCGGATAATCGGGAGATGATGAGATATAGCGGGGCTATCTCATGTCAGTAAGCATGAATTAGAATGAGGACGCGGAAATACCATGCTTGGAGAAGGGCTGCCATGCCCTTCAATGCTACCTCCGACCACGACCAACGATCCATAATCTTTGTCATCCAGGAAGATAAATCCACATGTGTTTGCCAAGACGTTGATTGGCATCGTGACAAAGTAAGCATACATGTCCCAATTAACCAGGCCGCATTGGCATACGACGTCTGCCAGTTGCTCGATGGGTTCGGGGTGTCCAACGCGCATTCAATGATAGGCACCAATGAAGAAGGTAGCGAGTCCACGAATACGGACAGATTCAGCATATCGTACAATTCATCTATTGACTCATCGCTGATTTTCCATGAGGATAAGCGGTTTTCAATCCAACTACTGACACCGCGTTTCCAGACAATGTCAACCTCGCCCAGCTTCCCAGTATTTTGTAGAGAAGCGAGAAGACGCAACGTGAGAGACGGTTCGGATTCCAGGAGGGTACGAGTAGCCGCAAGAAGGGAAGGAAGTCCCACAAGCTTCCAGCCACACCATCCTAGCTCTGCGAGGACACCACACAGCATCAAGCCAAATGTAGGTACGCTGAGAGATCGAGTGACAAATGCACGTCCCAGTCCTGTAGACATTGCCATGTCGCCAGCGGTGAGGAGTGAAGAAACGAAACTTAAAGTCTCGGAATGGAGCGACGTATCGAGCGGCAGTGACGATAGCGTCGAGGTCAGCTGTTTCAGATGGGTTGCTATAGAGGTACAAAGGTCATGGTTGGAGCATACAGAGAAACACCGTCAACATACAGGACAGTCGTGACCCCTTGCGAACTGCACAAACCACAGACGTGATTTGCATGACGCGCTGAAGTTGCTGGTGATTGATGTCTTCAGATTGCGAAAGAGCACAGAAGCGATCGACAACGATACTTGCGACGACAGAAAATGTCTCTGGACCATTACAGTGATGGATCAAGGCGGTGAGCACACGCCGTAGGAGAGTATACGATAGTGCAGCATTATCGTTCGCTAGGTGGCAGTCGATGAGGGGTCCAATCAGTGATCCTGCACTTGAGTGCAATGTTTGGGAAACAGACTGCCAGCTGGTTAAAATTGACAATTTGATTGCACAGTATACATACCTTGCACGCAAAGACCACCATCCACGCACTGGCATCCTCGACACCTTCCAAGTTCTGCGCCATTAAAATCACAGCTCTATGCCTTGCAACGTTCTTAAGTCGCCGCAGCACAAACCCCCATACCTCCGCAGCCGCGCGTTGAACTTCAGGATCACATGTTGGAAGTACCGCACGGAAAGAAGACCATGTCTGGTCCAAGAGATCGAGTTGGATTGACGGTACGAGGAGATACTTGAATATTCCAGATAATGTTGACAGGAGAGCTGTAAGGGAAGGCGCTGATATAGGTCGCGGGAGAAGTCGCAAGAGAATTTCTAGCAAATCCAGATACGACGGAGCAAGGGTCGTTCGTAAATCGTGGGCCAGCTTGCTAAGCAAACTGGATAAATGCAATTAAAGAAGTGCGAAACGCGTAATAATCCAAGAGCGTACTCCAGTAGAGCTTTCAGAGCTTCATCGTCTGAGGTATCTAATGTGTTTTTCCATAGGTCAATAATCTCCTTCCAGTTATGCAAGAGCAGGGGCATGGAAATAGAGAGCGGATGGACTTTATTCGCAAACTGAACAAAAGCTGGCGAAAGATTGAGTTGTCTCCATTGCTGAAGAGCGATGTAAAAGTGAGATTCGTTGTCCTTGACCTGTATGAGTAGTGCATATGACAAGCCAAAGCAACCTCGTACTTACCGAGATATCATGGTCGAACTTGGTGAGGTCAAGAACAGATGGTAGATGAACCTCCTTTAGACTTTCCTTGTGAGATTTATGCTACGCAGTCGTGCTCAGTCAGAACGATATCAAATAATCATGATAAACACACCTTAAACCGGTTGACGCGGGTGACAGGTCCCACTGAGCCAGTATCTGAGTCTGACTCCATTACAAGGTTGAAGATTCCTGGGTAAGACTGACCACAGGCAAGTACTATTAGTCTACTACTTGCCACAGAATTGCAGCCAAATCAAATCCTGCAGTTCGCGTCGCTCGAAAAAGTTGTTTGGACCGGAAGCCTTTGCCAAACAACTGTTTGTTGCCTACATAAAGTAAACACTGTGTCTTCGAGGTTGTCGTATATATACTCTCCAATGAGCGACACTCTCAAACAGTCCCAGAGTTCATCTACCCACCATGACGACTCGCAGTCACATACACTGGAGCATACCTCGGTCTGGAAGTGGTTGGCCTTCCTGGGTGATACTCTATCACGGTCCGAAGCTGATATCTTACTTCTCTCCACTGCGTTCAAATTTCTCCTGTTCCCGGCATAGTACGCCAGTTCGTATACTTATGTATGCCCGTCCACTCATTCACGAAGCCGTTCCACGGACTTTGAAGTTCACAGAAACTGGCTGGCTATAACGCATTCACTTCCTATCTCCCGATGGTATTACGATGTACGTTTTGAGGCTCTCTGAATTACATCACTAGGCTTATTGAAACTGTGACTACGGAGACCACTTCTGAGTGGAGTGAGTTCTTAAAAGCTTGTGAATCGCACCATCTCATCCCGTCGACAGCATTGGATTATCCTCCATTCTTTGCATATTTCGAGAAGTTGTTATCCATACCCGCCTCATTCATCGACCCCGGGATAGTTGACCTTCAAAACCTTCAATATGACGCGTGGACGGTCGTTGTATACCAGCGTATGACTGTTATTATCACTGAACTTGTCCTTGGTGCGGCTCTTTTGAGGTGAATTCCTTCGATTATTGTTAAAACAAAGCTCTAATTCTCGAGAGAGGTTTATTCATGGATCTGTTGATCCATCTCGTCAGCGCATTCTCTCCGCATCCTTGTTTCTTCACCCAGGGTTCCTTATTATTGACCACATACACTTCCAGTACAATGGATTTATGTTTGGAATATTGCTCTGGTCAATCCTGATGGCTCGCGAGGTAAGAGTTATTCATACTTGAGCACGTTGTCTTATCGCACAAATAGGGCAGAAAGCTTGCAAGCGGTATTATTTTTGCCGTTCTTTTGAACTTCAAACACATATTCATGTATCTAGCGGTATGAACTTCCGCACCGCTCACGGTCATCAAGTCATTAGATTGCCTCCACAGCCTGCATACTTTATTTACCTTTTGAGGTCGTACTGCATGTCTCCCGCAGGGGCGATCATTCCCACCCGCTTTATCTCGCTAGCGAACTCCGTCCTACTTGTATTCCTAGTCTCTCTGGGACCATTCGTTTTGATGGGCCAGCTCCCTCAGCTCCTTTCTCGCTTGTTCCCTTTTACACGTGGACTGAACCATGCTTACTGGGCACCGAATGCGTGGGCATTGCTCACTGCCGTAGATCGTATTCTTCTTCAGCGTTCGTGATCTATCTGTCTTCATATATCAAACTCACGCT
>Ga0153958_1000474_pt1 | contig 10319 bp, 6 predicted proteins | sample TSFL042MetaG_FD_104719 | JGI IMG/M metagenome (GOLD analysis project Ga0153958, IMG submission 104719) | Attine ant fungus gardens microbial communities from Florida, USA - TSFL042 MetaG | ecosystem: Host-associated > Fungi > Mycelium > Unclassified | place: USA: Florida, Wekiwa Springs... | reverse complement strand
CTTCATGGATCCCTGCAATATATCCTTCCAGTTCTTTCCACTGGAGTCAGCTATCCGTCGGCTGTTAAGGGACATTGAATTCAAACCTCTGTTCTACCAACAGAATAGGGCTTTTCAAAGGCATGCAGTTGGACACTGCCAGAGCAATCACTTGTGCATCGCTACATTAAGTAAGAGCTCTATCAATGATACCTTTTGATAAGGCTCATAGTCCTAAAACTAGATCGTCCAATTTTTTCCCCCAGATTTGACAAGATTGACTACCAGAATGAATTGAGGGCCCAGTTCGTTGGGCTGGTAAATCAATGTAACATGATCTCTGGTTTTATGGCTTTTGTTCTAATGACTTTCATGGGTTTGTAGAAATATTTTACACTGTTGATATAACTGTCTATAATTTTTCGTACCATCTTTCTTGTTATTGGTTATTCTTTCTGTTTGTGTTATAGATGTTATATGTTCTCCTTCACATTGACCCACTTCACATATGTGATTTCAGTGAATTGTGAGCTGGATGGAGACACCTCTCAAAGCATTGCATCCTTTCCAGTAATGATTTCTAACAAGGCATGCAACTTTAACCTGGGCTTCCCTCTCCTTCATTTTTGTTGTCTTGAGAATAGAACAAGTCAGTCTGTGTGGCTGCATCTTCCAGTTTTCTTTTTTTCCCTGATGTCATATGACAGAAAATACCCATTTAATAATATAATGTTCTCTTATTACTAATTTTTTGCTTGTAAACTCCTGTTGTCTACTCCTATAGGATCACGATGTAGACTAGTTACTTGTACTCCTCCTATTCTGGACTTAGTATAAGTACTCTGGTAGTTACATTCTAGTTCCTTAGTTTGTAGATTAAAGTCATTTATGTCTTTAATATCCATCTTCACTCCTATAAATCTATATACCATTCCTCTCCTGATCTCCTGACAACAATTCACTCCTCCTGAAATATGCAACCACACACACAACAGCAGATCAAGGCACAGTGCATGAGCTGAGGCCAAGGTTGTTCCCCCACTTTTGTTGTCAACTCCTTTCCACTCTGGAGTAACCCCACTCCACTCCGGGTCACTCCGCTTCCCGCTCTGCACGTTCTTGACACCTGAGAAATGCCACTCCAGAATTTATGTTCACTGAACATGATATGATTTTCTTGCCCAATTGTGCCACAATCTTGGCAAGCCAAGAACTGTGGTGGGAGGTTTTGAAGGAAGGAGGACTGTAGGATATACCTTTCTTACATTGTCAAGTTGAGTCAACTATGCAGTTCCTCTGATTCAGCATGAGCTGCCCAGTGAAGTGTAGTGTCATGGTGGACAGCCATTTAGGCAAAATAAGTGACTATTTTCCATCCTAATAACAATAATAACTGGCTTGAGAAATAAGTTTGGTATCATAACTTGGTAAAATGGCCAAGTCAATATTTATATTTCTTTTCTTTTTCTTTTCTTTTCTTTTAGATTATTACTAAGGTGGAGCATGGGAAATATCACATGACAGTCACAGAGTCACATTGGTCACACTAGGTCACATCACAAGTCATGTCACAGCATGTGATGAGATAGTCATATAATGGGAATAATATGAGGACCATAGAGGATGTTGTATAGCCACCAAAGTAAAATGTATAAGTAGTGTAGAGAATCAAATGGGAACTCTATTGAGTTCTCCTTGTCAACTCGGACTTGGAGTGGATTTAAGTTGTCTTGGCTAAAGTCTTATATTCAGCCCCCCAGAGATGTTCTCTAGATGCCTAGTTGTGAACTTGAGCACACCACTTGAATAGCAGAGTAGTGGCTGCAACCACTGCTACAGAGACCTCATGTCATGACTTGGCAAGATGTCTAAGTCATTTCTATTTTCTTTTCTTTTTCTTTTCTTTTAGTTTCTTTATTCTGGACTTATGACTACAAGGATGCAGCATGGGAAGATATCATGTGACTAAGTCACAAAGTCACAAAGCATGACATTGGTCACACATTGGTCATGTCACAAGTCACAATCACAACATGTGATGAGGTAGATGCATAATGGGAATAACATGAGAACCATAGGAGGACATTGCATAGCCATTGTAGTAAAATGTATAAGTAGTATAGAAAATCAAATGGAAACTCTATCAATGTAAGAGGACCACTCAGAGGCAATCACTTCTTAAGCTGATGGATAGTCCCAGAAGCTAGTATAAGATTCAAGTAAAGTATATCTACAACACATTGCTAGTATATATAGTTCTATACTAGACAATCCCACAAACAGTCACATGCGCACAGGATCAGTAATCACAATTGTCCTAAAATAGTTTAGAAGGCATTGCACCACATGATACAGACAGAGAAGCTAGGAATGATGGGAATGCAATATATGAACTGTCAACAGGCCACTAATATATTCAGATCCTAAGTGATATCCTAGATTGTCCCCTTACAATCAAGTTCTCCTTGTCAACTGAGACTTGGAGTGGATTTAGGTTGTCTTGGCTAAAGTCTTACAGGAATAGCTTTCTACCATAGAAGAGGGGTGGCTAAGAACTATTTCTAATATAAAGATGGTAAAAGGGTACAAAAGGGAATTGCACACTGGAACAGACAAAATAATGATATGCCAGCTCCCAATTGCATGCTAAAGATTTGAGGGAAGGTAATCAAAGATGAAGGTTATAAATAACTAGAAAAGTAGAATTATATGCAGCTCAAATAAAGTATGTTTTTGGTCATTATAAAAAGAGTATAAGATCTCTCTAGATTGTTGTCACATAGCCTCCCTAAGGTGTCAACCCTTACACACCATGACAAAAGCTCCTCTGGAAAATACAGTTAGTTGATCACTGTAAGGGGACAGTATCTAGGGTCATGCTTAGTAAGTCTGGTGAGCTCGCATCTACTAAAGCTCTATATCCATTTATTATCGCATTCCCATTGTTCCTTGCTTCTTCTGTCTGTATCATGTGGTGCAATGCCTTCTATTCTATATTTAGGACAATGTGCAATTATAGGTTGGTGCCTTGTGCCTGTGTGCCTGACTATCTGTTATAGTATATATATCAGCAAGTATATGTAGATATACCCCACTTGAATCTCACACTAGCTTTCAGGACTATCCATTAGCTTAAGGGTGATCACCTCTGAGTGGTTCCCTAACAATCACTCATGGACCCTCCACACTCAGTTGCCCCTTTGTCTACACCCCCCAATACTGAACCTATAAGTGTGATGCAATCCAAGTGTGCACCTAGCCAAGCTTTGTAGCCTGCTGTCCTCTCCAAAGCCTGCCTGAGTTGCATCTGCTATTCCTCTCTAGATTGAGTTCTGGGTATATTCAGTGTTCTACTCAAGACATTCCTCTGGTCCCAGTCTTCTTACTCTCAATAGATCCACATTCATGATTCCAGAGGCAGTGTAAATGAAGGTAGGAGTCAAGAGGTTTCTCTCCAATCCAACTGCACTCCAGATACTATATTATCATGATTACAAAGCCCTGAACTTAAGTGATTAAGAGTTAAAAGGGAAACTATTACTACTTTTGGATTGCCCTCAACCACTTTTTGTGCTAAGTCCTCACATTCTTTATGATAACGCATTCCCTCACCAAGTCCTTCCCATCAAAGATGATAGGTCTCATAGTAGGTCTCTTTCCAGAATGTTCCTCTCTCTTTCTCATGCTTCTGCTTGATGTTGTCTTGTAATTAGTTACTTCCTAGTTACCTGTTAGTCATTAGTAAGCCCCAACCATTGTCTGAGTTTTACAAGTTGTGTCCTAGCTGCCATTTATCTAAATATACCTGACCTGATGCCATCAATGCTTATTTACAAGCACAAAGTCTATTAGTCTAAGTTTGTTGTCTGAGTACCATTGGTTCTAGAGTACAAGTCTATCATATTTCCAAACTAGTCTATCCAAAGGTGGATCTAGAGCATAGCCCTTTAGTGACTTTCTTCATAACCTGATGCTAGCTCATCCCAGTTGCCTCTCAAGGTCTCAACACAAGCTCTAGATTGATTATCACCTGCTCAATATCTTATTATATAGTATTATGTCCTGAAAATATAGAAAGGGTTCTAGAGTGAATTCTAATCACAAATCTGTTAGTATAAAGTGTATCAAATGTTATCTTCTACAGAAAATTTACTTGCAGTGTTGTTATGCCACTAGAGAATTTTCCATGGAAATTTAGCATGGGACATACATTATACCCCTGGATTTCACTATTGGAATCCACTCTAGAGACCTCCTACAAGCCCCAGACATAATCTAGACCCAAGATTGGGTACTTCTACTAGGTAGTGGCCAAGCTGCCACATGCTAGAATAGCATATACCTCAGGAGGCAAGACTGATGAACTAGCATCAGGTTTCTCAGATATAGACTATTAATGTTAAAGCTCTAGAAGTCAGAGGCTCAGAGATATCTTTGGAATGCAAGATAATTTCAATCTAGAGTGGACTTAAATTAATATGACACCAAGACGACAGATCAAAAGTCTATCAGTGACTAGTGATCCCATCACTGCTGGACTCAGTCAAGAAACAGATGTGCTGCTGGATGACAATCATATCACTAATGCTTGCACACACTGTCATGTGTTTCTAGACCATATTCAGAGTAGAAGGAAGCTGGTTTGGGGTTTGGAGAACGATGGGCAGGAGTGAAGTATGAAGGTAGATGTAAGGGGCATGCTTGGTGAGGCACCCAGTCACACTGCAATATAGTAGAGCAGGCATACTAAGTAGAAGCGATGGATAGCCCAGGAGCTTCAACTATTGTTGAGGTAAGGTATACTACCATACATCACTAGCTATATATACTAGACTAGCCTGGTTTGTGCACCAGTTGCCATGGACACTTACATCAGGACAATAATAACTACACTACCAGATATAGCTATGTAGTACTATGATAGAGACCTGAACTAGAGGGAAGGGAACTATAGACCGCGGACTCCGAGGATCTGTGGGAACGCTAGCTGATGCGAACCCTACCAGGTTATCTAAGCGATCTCAGGGTTGTCCCCTTACAGTAGAGCAGGATCACATGGTCATGTCTGGGAGGTATAAAGGACAGGAAGGTGATGGCTGTCATGGCCGTATGATAGTGTCATAGACAAGAGACAAGAGAGAGAGTGGTAGAATGAAGGATTTTCTTTTCTATTTCTTTTTAATTGAGTTTCTAACATTTGTAATATTCTAATATATTTCTCAGAGTGGAGATTGATAGGGGGAGCCTTTTTGGCCCTTGCCTTTATCTCAGAAGCTCTTGAGGTTGTAAATACGATTCTCTTGAGTGTGTAAGAGGTGATATTGGTAAGAGGTTGAGTTAGTGACTGTTTTCTACCCTATACCCTACTTGGTCAAGAGACAAGACACAGTGGTTGCTTGGACAACCTTGTATGGAGTAGCAGGCTTGAAAAGCCTGGCTAATTATCAACTCAGATCATATTACAGCCATAAGGCTTAGTGTGGGGGTGTAGATGAGGGCTTGATTAAGTGTGGTAAGGCCCAGGAGTGGTTTACTGACTACTTTAATAGTGAGCTTGTTACAGTATGTAAAGGTAGACAGACACCTTAGGGACACTATGCAAGGAGGATCTAGATTAAGCTTACAATCCTTTCAAACATTTTTATTTTAATTATCATGCTCAGTTTCTATATTCTCTTTTTGATACCTTCATAACATACAATGGGGATCTGGTACCGCATTTTTAGCTTGTACCAGGCTAATAGTCCCTTTTGCCCCCTTCAGCACGAAAGGAAAATGACTCATAAGGAAACACAGGACTATGGTACAGGGTTAGGGTTATCATTTATGTATAAATAATGTACAAAATTTAATGGGAACTCTATTGAGTTCTCCTTGTCAACTCAGATAAGGAATAAGGTTAAGGTCAATGCAACTAAGCCTTACACTTCATTCAGCCATATCTCCATCAATTCTTTAACAATTCTCACAGTCATAATGGCACCCAGAAGCCCTTACAAAGCCCTTTTTATTGATACCAGTCACATCTCAAGGCAATCAATAATGACTGAGATATCAGGCAAATCAGTAGGTATCTACCATGGTACTGTTTATTAAATTGCCAATATCTTGGAAACCACCACAATAAATGCTTTGCTTTTAGGCATCAGAAAAGCCCTTCTTATACTGCTCAGAATGAGTCTAAAACAATACCAAGGAGATTAATATTCATGGAGATATGAAGACCTCAATGTTTGTACATGGACTTCATTAATTACCCATTGATCATTATCTGTCCTTTTCTTAGAACAATGGACAACCTCCATATGGTTAAGTTATGTTGAAATATGAATGGGGAGGATAACAAACAGATGATGAGTATCAAGTAACTACACTACCTATATACTTGTATCTCTATCATATAACATACCTACCAACAATATATTAATCTCATCAGTTGCATTGTGCAGGCTTACATGAGATCCTAATTATTGCTAATTACAGTACAAAGGCACTACTATATGTAGAACAATAGGTAGTAGCATGTGATGATCTATCCTAGTGCACAGACCATTACAATTATGTATATAAGGACTCATAGTCTGAGGATTAGACCTCAGACTTAACAACATCTTTTGTCATTTGTCTAACTTTGCATTTTTGAATTCTTTAAAGTATCAAAGTACTCATCACAAACAGTAAGTGACCATTTGTGATAAAAAGAAAAGAAAAGAAATATAAATAATGACTTAGCTATTTTGCCAAGTCATAACATAGACTAGGTTGGGATATAACCTGAGTCTTGGAATGCCCCTCAGAATCAAATTCTTTTTCACTGTGCTATTTGCTCTTGTTTTTCCATCTATTGGCACTGTTATAGCCTCCTGGTCCTGATATCCATGTCATCATCTCAAACTCTCTTGACTGCTACCACTCTGGCCTACAAGAAAGCCATAGCATTAGCCAGTCAAATAAGTAATTCTCTTTACTGAAGTATGCTGTGAGAAAAAAAGTTATTAGGGGGAATAAGGAGTTAGAGTGTCAGTCCCCTTATATAGCTGTACAACTCACAATTTATGGAATAAGACCTAGGTATGCAGATCAGAGGAGATATTATGAAGAAGACTTGACATAGACCATACTGAGCTAGAAACTCTATATGCTGTTTTGACTGTACCATTAAACACAATGAGCTTTATGTCATCAATGACCAATGAGCCACTACTACCACCAATAATGGGTTGGATGAGGGATTTGAAAACATCCATAATTTGGGGAGAACAGAAAAGTCAACTTTGGTATTGAGCTAGCTATATAAGTCAGTGCACAAAATCTAGGAGCCAACGTGAAATGAGTTAGAAATAGTTAATTAGAACAGTAAGGATGTAAATATGTATTGATGGTCCCAAGTGATAGGATCAAGTCAGGTGACCACTAAGGAATTGACTCTAGAAAATTTCCCTACCCTTCACCTCTAGTGTCTGATAATAAATCCTTTTACTCACTTGAAACTTGATAAAGTTCCTGAAAGACCTTCTACTATCCTTATTTTGTGAATGAGAGTTGACTGCCTATCAAGTCATTTATTTCCAAGATTGCTCCTTATAATGGCTGTTCAGGAAAAGATATTATGTGATATTTAGCTGCCAGAGCAGCATAGTGGCAGTTAACTGAGTGACCTGCTTTTGATTGTAGTGAGATGAATAAGCAACCTATTAGAACATGAAGTCTCAGTCTGAAGTGTGCATAACTAAATCTATTGATGCACTTATGAGACCCAGATCTAGATCTGGTTCTTGAAAAAACTGATCCTCTGATCTCCAGTGGTTCTGGTTCTCAGAATGTCATATGGATTCATTACTAGAGTGGATTTTCGAAGCTCAACAGTACTTTAACAGGATCTGTTCAGAGCATAAAAATATGAAAACAAATTTTCAGTAGAGGCTATATTTGGAATTCTAGTACACTAGAACCACTCATATTGATAGACATATGACATCAGTACATTCTACGTCTTGTATCTGAGAAAGACACAAAAGCAAATTGAAATAAGTTTTCCACCTTCCTGTCTTCAATGATGACCTAATAATCAACATATGAGTATGAATATCATTCTGCAACACTAGTGTGTGTGAGGGCAACCAGAGTGGAGCTCCAGGAGATTCCTCAGTTAGGACAGAAAGCAAGTCGCATTAACCAATTTTACTGATAAAGTAGCATGGGCTCGATATATCTCACCAGACAAGTCCCCCTACCTCCGTAATCCAACCCCTAAACTGCCTATTGTTCAATATGGAATGAAACCCACCCCTACAAGTGTTTATTCCTTGTTATCTAAATTATCTTCATGACCCTCGAATCAAGAGGCATCACTCACTATGACAGAATTGGCATCATCTGTTCAATCCCTTGTGCAACCCCCCTCACCTTTGAATCCAAATTCAAACCTGCATGATAAACACCCAGTTGAAAAAGATAGTCATGTTACTGAAATGAATGCTGGGAAGGTGATGGTGAGATAACCCTTTTTTCTAGTCAAAACCCACCTAATACTATTGCAAGAACGTCGCATCATACAAGGACTAGCTCGATGGTCAGGGAGCAAGTAAAACTCTCTCGTCAGTGTCACGCCATACAATAATTAAGGCAACATAAGTGGCATTTTTCACGATAATAACCAGACTAACTGGCTCGAGAGAAGAGTTTGGCCTCCTAGAAATGTTCCCTAGACACCTAGTCATGGACTCAAGTCTACCACTCAAGTAGCAGAGTAGTGGCTGTGACCACTGCTACACATACCTCATAGATGCTTGCCCAGGCGCCCTGTATTGGCTTTTCAGCAGTTCTCCCTTCTAGAAGTGCTCTCGAGGATGGAAGCAAACTTAGCAGAATTAGCGCTACCCAAGTGACATCATACCTTAGCCACCAGTGGTCCTATTTACAGAAGAGTTATGATCAGATCCAAGCCATCATCACTGATGGCTAATTATAGTAAGATCAAGAGAGTTGAAACCTCGTGAAGTCGCATTGCAACAGCAGTAGAAGGACACTGGAGGACAGAGAAGTGAAGAGACATAGAATGTAAGGGGATACCCCTAGAGGTATGTTTAGTGACGTGGGTAGGCTCCCACCTAAGGGCTGTTATTCTTCTGATCACATTCTCACTCTCTCCATGCCTCTAGTTCTAATGTTGGACTCTGTGTGATTATCTGTCGGGTACCATGTGAACCGTGCCTTGACGGTCTAGTAGTATAAATACTAGCTTCCTGTTGTAGATATACCTCAGTTGAATCTCACCTTAGCTTCTGGGACTACTCATTAAAGCTTAAGGGTCTTTGCCGTGTGTGTGACTGTGCCCTAACATAGAAGAAATGTAGCAAGGACTAAGGAGGATAGGGAGAGAGGTCAAGAGAGATGGTTTGAGGAAGACGATGCAACCAAGATCGAGACGGTGTACGACCACCACTTTTGAATGGACAAAATCCCTGTCGATGAGGCTTCCAGTTGCTCCGCAGTCCAGGAGGGCTTCAACGGAGTGTAGCTCACTCGTATCCATGGTTCCAATTTCTACTGACAGGAGTAGGGAAGTCCCTCGCGCATCTAAAGCGCTGATCGAAAGGAGTTTGGGTAGTCTCTTCTCCCACTTGGGTTTGTGGAGCAGAGCGGAGATGAGGGGGATAGGGGGCGGTGCGTCTACTAGTTCACTGTCAATTGTATTGGGGTCCTCTATAGTCAATACAGTGAACTTATTTACTAGCGACCGGTGTTACGCTGTACAAAACTTTAGGCAAATTAAGTGACATTCTACACCTTAATAACAGGAATAACCAGCTCGAGAGACGAGCTCGGCCCCCCAGAAACATTCCTCTAGATGCCTAGTCATGGACTTGAGCATCTAGCTCGAGTAGCAGGGTAGCGGCTGTGACCACCGCTACATACGCCTCATAGACGCTTGCCCAGGTGCCCCGTATCGGATACCTAATGGATCTCCCTTCTAGAAGTGCTCTCGAGGGCGGAAATGAACTTAGGATGGACTATGCGATCCGAACGACATCATGCCATAGCCGCCGGAGGTCCTATTTAAAAAACAGTTACAATCAGATGTGGGCCATCATCACTGATGGCTAATTATAATGAGATCAAGGGAGTCGTACCATCGCGAAGTCACCTCATAGTGGCAGTAGGAGGAAGGACTGGGAAGCTGAGAAGAGAAGTAGTAAGGAGATTAGATGAAGAGAATGTTAGGGAACCACTCAGAGGCGATCACCCTTAAGCTGATGGAGAGTCCCGGAAGCTAGTTTGAGATTCAAGTGGGGATATATCTATACACACTTGCTAGTATATATACTACACTAGATAGT
>Ga0153958_1000473_pt1 | contig 10339 bp, 5 predicted proteins | sample TSFL042MetaG_FD_104719 | JGI IMG/M metagenome (GOLD analysis project Ga0153958, IMG submission 104719) | Attine ant fungus gardens microbial communities from Florida, USA - TSFL042 MetaG | ecosystem: Host-associated > Fungi > Mycelium > Unclassified | place: USA: Florida, Wekiwa Springs... | reverse complement strand
GGTTGAAACAAATCTAGGCAAGGATAAGACAACTTCAGTTTTGGATGTTCTGAGGCAAGACCCAAATGCAATGGAGGTGGATAAATGCAAAGAACAGAGGAAGTGTTATAATTGTGGAGAGACAGGTCATTTTGCTGCAAGGTGCTTCAAACCCAAGAGAGGGAGAGTGGAGACAAGAATAGTAGAGAAGGGGAGAAAGGATTTTTCCCAGGGCAGGGAGTAAGCACCAGCTCACCTGCCTTCATAGATTCAAAAATTCAATTACCTGATAAATCGATGAGAGATTTTTTGGATTATTTTGGTGCAAGAAAATACAAGTCTAAACAGGGTTATTTAGCTGAATGGGTGGCTCAAAAAATCCAATGGAGTAATGAAAAAGAAGCTTTAGGAATACTAAAAGTTTGGGCTCATAGTTCAAGGGCAGAAGAATGTTATGAACATTGAGTAGGACTATAGTTATTATCAGCCTTGGTCTGATAATGAATAGCTAGTGGATAAGATGTTAGCAATGCAAGAAGAGATGTTGATAACACAAAACAAAGACATTACCATGTAGTAATGCATTGAATGTCTAGAGACTCTAAGAGACGATGGACTCCTTATATGGACAGGACTCTTCAGAGAAACCTCAGACTATTTTCTTCTTTTATCTTTGCACTTGTGCTAAATGGAACAACATTGGACTAACCCATTAATAGACATTGACTCAACTTGTCACTCTCATTGCTTCTGTTACTAGACTGCCACTTAACTAGTCACCCTTAGTTACAAGTAGTGTTACCACATTGTAACATAGTGTCATATTCCGGAAATATGATGATTATGTAATTTAATTCTCCTGATAATTCTTCTAAAAGTAATAATAGTAGGATAGCATAGTAGACTACTCTCCTCCTATTCCAGACTTCCTATAAGTACTGAGTAGTTACAGTGTAATTCCTCAGTCTGTAAATTAACGTCAACTAGTCCTAATCCTATCTTATCCTTTCTGACTCCTCCACTTGCCCACTTAGGACCTCTGTCTTGATGACTTCCATCACTCCAAAATATGCAACCAACCTCATGACCAGAGACTGGGGCGTAATACATAAGTTGAAGCCAAGGTCGTTCAACAAGTTGTTCTCTGCCCCGACATCCTTGCTTGTCTACCAGAGCCTTCTTTCTGGTTCTGCAATCACTATTAAGTACCCTCTATTCTCTGAGGTAGTTTAGTACATCACTACAGAGTATAATTCTATTATTACTCCACTCCTCTGTACTCCGTCCATCCATCCTTGATACATAGTCACAATACCTAGTTAGAATAAATACAGCCCAGAAAGAGAAAGGAACAGTAAGTTCTCTCTTTCTGTATTCCCTTTATAAAAACCTTACTCTGAGGAATCAGTACTTTTACTTGTCTGTAAGGGCAACTGGGCACAAGACTCCAGGAGAATCCTCAGTGATATTACAGATTGTAGTTAGGGTACAACTCACCTCCAGGAGAATCCTCAGAGATTAGGATAAGGCTCCTGGAGGGATCTTTTACATTATATACTAGGCTTACATCCCTTAGTACCAGGGTTAGCAGGATCAGAGCTAAACTAGTATGTTTAAGTATTACTAGTAAAACAGGCTAAGATAGCTCCAGAGTGTTGTCATGCCATTAGGGGTGGAAATGGAGATGTCCTCTTACATTGTCTTAGGACAACCTCAAGGGTGCTACTCAAAGTCTTGTTGATATCTCTCCTCTGATATAACTTCACTCAAAATCTTAACTGGACCCTCTAGCAAGGAGTGTAAAGATATCAAGTGTTAGATATAAGCTTTAAGTTGAAACACATATTCAACTGTGAGGTTTAGAGTCTTAACAAAAAATGTATGAAAGAAAAATTAAGAGAACTGAACAGGATGATAGATGATGAAGTACTAGTAGCCCTGAAAGCATTAGAGGAGCTGTCTGTACTCAAGAAAATAGGAGACAAACAACTAAATGTTTGGGTCAAACTGTTAAGAACTGATACTCAAAGAATATTTTGCAAACAAGCATTAGTTGACTTGGGAAGCTCAAGCTCATACATAAGTCAAAAATTTGTAAAGGAGAATAATCTCAACACCCACAAACTACTATTTTCAATTATCTGTTACAACACTGATAGTTCTACAAACAAAGATAGAAACATTACGTCATTGAAATAAACATGACCATTGGTGACCACCAGGAACTAATCCAATTATCAGTAACAAACTTTGGCAACCATGATCTATTCTTAGAATATGACTAGTTACAGAAACACAATCTGTCTATTAACTAGAAGAACTCTTTGATCAATTTACAGAATTGTCACTGATAGTGTAGGAAAATATATATACCAAGGGAACTAGAGGAAGATAAAAGAGGAAAAGAGATAAAAGAAAAAGAGATAAAAGACAATGAGAAAGTACTGTTTGTTAATTTGGAGAAAGAGATATAGAGAAGAGAGAAACTGAACATCAGAATAAGGAGCAAAAGTGTAAACAAACATGAGAAAGACATACCACAAGAATATCAAGATTTTAAGAATTGAGTTTTTAACAAAGCAGTATTTGAAAAATTACCAAACTAGTCTAAATAGGATCATGCCATTGAACTAGTACCTAATGTGATGCTAAGAGATTGCAAAATTTACCCATTAAATATTAAAGAACAAAAAGAACTTGATGAGTTTTTTGTAGCAACTTAGCTTAGACAACTTAATCACTCTACAATGTAAGAAGATAGCTCTATTTTCACTCCTGAACTGTATAACGATACTCTGGAGCAACCTAAGCCTGTTTAAGTATTACTAAAATAATACTTAAACATACTAGTATAGCTCTAATCACACTGACCCTAATACTAAAGAATATAAACCTAGTATATAATATAGAACATCCCTTCAGAAGCCTTATCCTAATCTCTGAGAATTCTCCTAGAGGTGAGTTGTATCATAATTACAAACCATAATATTAACTGAGGATTCTCCTGGAGTCTGGTGCCCCAGTCACCCTTACATATAAGTCTGAGTTGATAAGGAAAACTTGATAGAGTTCCCATTAAATTTTTTACACTACTTATACAACTATTACATGGTCTGTGCACTACTTTCCCATACTTATTATGTAACTTGTCATGTGACATGATCTGTGACTTCTTATCATATGACTGTGACTTATATGATACTTGTGACATAATACTTTTCCATGCTCCTTCTTATATAGTAAGTCCAAAAGAAAAGAAAAAGAAAAGTAAATATAAATTGTCATAAACTTCATTTGGCCATATCTCCATCAATTCTTTGACAATTCTCATGGTCTCAATGGTTACTGAAAGCCCTTGAAAAGACCTTTTGATCAATGCCAGTCACATCTTGAGACAATCAATATTGGCTGAGATATTAGGCAGATCAACTAGTAACCACTATGGTACTGTTTATCAAATTACCAATATCTCAGAAACTGCCACGATCTAAGCTTTGGTTCTAGGCTCATCAGAAGCCCTCTTCATATCACTCAGAATGAGCCTAGAACAACCTCAAGGCGATCAGTATCAGTGGAGATATGAAGGCCTCAATGTTTGCACATAAACTTCATTAATTACTCATAGATAGTCATCTGTCCTTTTCTTAGAACAAAGGACAGCCTTCATATGGTTAAGTTATCACTATTAATAGCACAAAGGCACTACCATATGTAGAACAATAGGTAGTAGCATGTGATGATCTATTCTAGTGCACAGACCATCACTTTTCTGTATATAAGGACTCATAGTCTGAGAATTAGACCTCAGACTTAATAACATCTTTTGTCATTTGTCTAACTCTGCTCATAAGCACTTTGAATCTATATTTCCACCTATCACAAACTAAGTAAGTGACCATTTGTGATAGTTTATTAAGTCTACTGTTTTCTGTCTCCCTTGATTCTGCAAAGAACTTGGGGGTTGTGTTCATTTCAGATGAGGGTCCAGGGGGCTATGAAGGTGTCTTTGTTTCTGTAAAAGGACAGAAGACTTACTGAGGGCTCAGAGTAGGTTTCTGTCAAGGACCTATCTCTATAGTAGACTGGACCCCAGGTGTAAAGGGGAAGGTCTGTCTCTTAGAATAATAAAAGCAGGCTGGCTTGTGTATCACAGCTAGTCCTGAAAGACTTTAGATTTGTGTAAACATTTCTAAAAAACCCTTGCAGGTGGCTGGAACCACTCTGAGACCCCTATTCCTCCTCCATAAGCCAGTGAGAGAGACTGGATATGACATCAACTCTCCTCTCTCAAGACAGGACCTATCATCAATGTTGGAAGGACACTTTTAGAGTAGTATAGTGTAGTTTCTACCCACAGACTTCATCCGCTAAAATAGGGATGTTGTGCTCACTCTTGTCTCCCAACCATGCTCGCTATCAGAAACACCAAAAAAGACTTTTTCTGAATGCCTCTTGCTAAAATAGAAGAGTGCACCAAACAAGTTATTGCTGGAGAGAAAAGAAATTCCTACTCCATCTACAAAAATTCTACAAAAAAGCTTGTTAAAGCAGACCATTGCTGGCACAAAGTAGATAACTTCTACTTCACATCCTGTTTTCCAGAATTACATTTTCAAAAAAACAAAGAAATTATTACATAAAGGAGTACAAAGAACTTCTGAAACCCACCTTGGATCACATGTCACCATTTTACCAAGATGAGTGAAAACAAGACCTGGATAGAGGATTCATAGTATAACTCTCTGTAGAAATAGTTCAATAGACTATAGGATGTAATTATAAAAGCCAGAAGAAATTGGTTGCAAACTCATAGCTTAAAAAAGAGTATTAAAAGGTGCTTGTAAGCATCTTAAGAATGTAGATTTTCCAAACCAGTACTAGAAATTGTGAAGTTCTCCTAGAGCTTAACACTACACTTCCATAGACATAATATGACTGGGATGGTACTCAGTGTAACATAATGGCATTAAGAAGCTAAAATTGGGTGTTTTTATCCTTTTACTCCCTTGAAAACCATACTCAAGAACTATAAACTACAAACAAGTCAACAAACACCAATATCACTGCTGCTATACTTTGCTATATATGACAAGGTACAAGGTTGGATGTTAGTTCCTAGGGCAACCATGCCTAAGGACTCATAAAATAATACAGAAGAAAAGATGACAAGGAGGGAGATAAGAAGGAATTAACAAATGCTCTGGGTCAACAAAAGACCTAGCAAAGAAGAACTTTGTCAAGTTTATATAGATAAAAAAGGAGTTATCCCTGATAAGTGGTGAAATGCACTTATCACTTATAACAAATTGATCATCAAAAACATAGGACAACTACCTTAAAAACTATTAATAAAAGCATATAAGGCCTTACAAGGCTCAGGGCACAATATTTGGTACAGAGGTAAAAGAAGTGAAAGTGAAAGAGAGAAGAACCTGAATATAGTAGAAAATAGATGAGATTCAGAAAAAGGAAGAACTTGCGATACTGCCAAAATAAAACACTGAAAAAGGCTTTAAACAAAATCACTGGACAGTTATGACAAATCTGGTAATAAGGACAAGTGTCCTTAAAAAGAAACCTCTTTCAGAAACCATCTCCACCAGATTCAAGCATGATAAATTAGTCATGGCTGATAAAACCATTGGAGGAATAAAATGATGACCCAGACTTCTCTCCTGAGGTTGTCAATATAAAACAGCACATCAATTGAGGAAATCCTTAATTCTATTCTCTCAAGTGGGAAGGGAAAGAGGACTCCCAAATTGGATTATACCTTGAGACTGTAAAGTATAATGTCTGTAATCTACAGTTAAAGGACAGTGTACCCTCTATTAGCCTGCAAAGTCAGAAGTAGTACTGGAATCTTGTAACGTGCAACAAGACTACTTCTATTAGAATATTTCAGTTACACTTTGGATATACAACACAAAAAAACAGACCAAGACTTTAGTTGATTCGGGAGCTATTATGAACTTTGTCGACAGAGTTGTCATGAAAAATAATAACCTAGAAATACATAAACTAGCAAATCCATATTATGTAATTAATGTGGATAATACTCCCAACAAGGCAGAACAGATAACAAAATATGTCCAAGCTTATGTAGAAATTGGATCTCACAAGACAGCCCAACATCTCTTTATCACCAACCCAGAGAATAAGAAGAAGATGATTGGTTACTCGTACTTGTATAAGCATAATCCAAATATAGATTGGCAAAAAAAAGATCAATGGAAGGTTACTAGGTGCCCAGATACATGCGCTAATAAAGTCCATAAAACACAAGATATAGAAGCAAGAGCTAATGAGCTTCACCTCGAAATGGATGTTAGTGGATTCCCCTCATTGGACGACATAGGAGATGAGGACCCTAACAACCATATTCTTAGCTAGGCAGACACAACTGACCCAGACAGTTATTAACAGGCGATGATAATTGCAACTATACTCAACAATTGAGACCAATATAGAGACTCAAATTATGAAAACATGAAGACCTGGAAAGCTTATGTGCCAAAATGGTTACACGAGTATAGAAACGTGTTTTCAAAACATAAGTCAGAGAGAATGCCATTACAGAAACCATATGACTATGCTATTGACTTCATGGAAGGCACAAAGCTTTCCAAGCCAGCAAAGGTCTATCTGCTATTTCTAGTGGAAAGAAACTCTCTTGACACATGGATTGATGAGAAACTTAGAAAAGGTTATATCCGTTCATCTACTAGCCCAATAGCAGCTCCATTCTTCTTTGTAAAGAAACACAATGGAAGCTTATGACCTGTCATGAATTATAGAGCCCTTAATGAAATTACTGTCAAAAATTGCTATCCAATCCCTAGAATAGCAGACTTGATTGAATTACTCAGCAAAGCCTCAATCTTTACCAAAATTGACTTGAGGTGGGGATATAACAATGTCTGCATCAAAGAAGGGAATGAATGGAAAACAGTGTTTATCACAAGATGAGGCCTCTTTGAGGCAAATGTTATGTATTTTGGGTTCTCTAATGTACCAGCAACTTTCCAAAGTATGATGAATGATATACTTAGAGATTTGATTCACATAAGACTAGTAATGGTATATTTAGATAACATTTTAATATTTAGGACATGTTTGAAGGAACATAGGCAACTGGTCAAGGAAGTGCTGAAAAGGCTCCAATTTAATGACCTCTACGCTAAAGCAGAAAAATGTTTCTTTAAGCAAAGTAGTATCAAATATTTGGACATAATAATATCAGAAAATAAAGTACAGATAAATAAAAAGAAACTTTCAGGAGTTCTAGAGTGGCCAGTACCAACTAAAGTCAAGCAAGTATAAGCATTCTTAGGCTTTGCAAATTTCTATCATAGGTTCATTGAGAACTTTACTAAGATGTTAAAGCCACTCTCCGACTTGACCAAGAAGGATTGTACTTGGAATTGGAGCATTGAGCAACAAAATGCTTTTGAGGTGCTGAAAAAGGCCTTTACCACGGCCCTAGTCCTGAGAATACCAAATGACGAAGATCTCTTTAAGTTATTCACCGACATCAGTGACTTTGCAACAGGAGCAGTCTTATCACAAAAAGACATACAAACTAACCTATGGTACCTAGTAGCTTTCTTTTTCAAGTCATTAGATGTCCATGAAAGGAACTACGAAATCTATGACAAGAAGCTACTTGTGGTAATTTAGGGACTAGAGGAATACAAACACCATTTAGAGGGACATCCACATAAAATTGAGATCTGGTCAGATTATCAGAACCTCACTTTTTTCAGGACAGCTCAAAAGCTGACCATATATCGTAGTTGGTCTACTTTTCAAGAGATGGTGATGTAGAGCTCTAAGTTGTCTCAGTAGGAGTTATTAGAGCTAGTGCTGTACTTGCTTTGTTTGGAATGCTTGTATTTCTTGCCCTAATAGGCCACTAGATAGACCCTTCCAGGTATCCCATTGCGCCTCTTGGATTAGTAGCAAGATAGATGAGTCTTTGCCATAAAGTCCAGTTCATCCTATCAAATTTGTCATTTTCTGTGAATATTGGAGTTGATCCTGTAGATGACATTGTAATATTTTGTTTGGTGATTTCAGCTGTGTCTGGAGTGAGAGACCAATAACCTAATAAATGTAGTAGCTATACAGATAATAAACACTAGTTGGAGAGATGGTTTAAGTTAAAAGGTACTGATCTCAGACATTACCCACAATGGTACACAACTGAGGTCAGAGGTTACAATGCATTGAATATATGCATATTGCTTCCCTTGACTACAAGGCCTTTCACTGTCCAAATGCTTTATTGAATATATTCTCTGTGGACTATTATTTCGTCTTTATTTTCTCTTATCATTATCTTCTGATTGATTAGTAAGCAAGTATGTCTGCCAGTGTAGATTTTTCTTACACCTCAGTTCTGCACACTTCAGACTGAGGTAAAGACTTTTATTAGACTATTTCATATATCATGCTGATGTAGTTAGACTTTGTGTTCTAATAGATACATCAATGAATTAGTTCTGCACACTTTAGACTGAGACTTTGTGTTCTAATAGGTTGCTTACTTATCTCACTACAATAAAATGCTTAACTTTCCACTTCTGTGGGAAGGATAGCAAGTTCAGAGGGGAAAGTGGTCTTTTAGTTTAGTGGTTGAGGGTAAAGGATATATATATTTTTTTGCGTCATGTCACATTTTGTCTACTTAATTACCTAAGTAATTAATTGTTAATAAAAGAAATAAACAAATAATGAAGATAAGAAAATAGAAGAAAAGGAATAGAAAAGAACTGATAAGGCATACATTACATTGTCATTGTCATTGTGCAGGCAGCCCAAAGGCTGTCCCCACACTTCTATCCTATGTCCCACTAAGTTAGGAGCTAAACCTTGTCAGTTTTTTGTTCTGAGTGCATAGGAGTCCCAGTTTATTCCAACAAGAAGTATAAGTCCAACTTCAATAACTACCTATATACTTGTGTCTCTATTATGTAATATACCTACCAACAATATACGATGGGATTGATCTCATTAGTTGCATTGCACAGGCTTACATAAGATCCTAATTCTAATAATTCTCATTAGTGCCATCATCTAGTAACCTATGCACTATTCTACATTCTTAAGGAACACTAACAGCTACTAGTTTCACATAGATAAACTACTATGTAGTACAATGTACACTTCAGTTCTCATATCACTTCAAGTGCTGAAGTTATCCTTACATACAGTGCAAAGAATCCATCCTTAGTAAACCAAGAGTCAAATGGTGTTTTTTTTATTTCTATCCTCTTGTTAACATCCCAAAAGTATAACTTGCCTTCAGTAAACTACTATTGAGAAGATACTTTTTAGCATGATTGAAAAGCAGTTCAGAACTGTAAAAGTGAGCTGAAAGCACTGTTAAGTACTGCTCACTAGTTGTGCCAAAACAATCAGCATAATAAGATCCAAGTGTATATAAGGGACTACTTGAAAGCAACCCAGGATATGCTCGACGTTAGTGGAAGAGGCATCTTAAGTAAGAGCAATGTATAGCCCAGAAGCTCTAATCAATGTTGAGATAAATATATTACTAGCTACTTATACTAGACTAGCCAGTCTGTGTGCCAGTCGCTAAGAGAACACAGATCAGGACACTAATAACTACCATACCTAATAAGACTATATAGTACTAACCATGACAACAAGAACAAGAGGGAAGGAAACTATGAATAGTGGGCTCTGAGGATCCAAGGGCAAGCTAGATAATACTTACTCATACCAGGTTACCTAAGCTACTCTAGAGCATCCCCTTACAGTGTATCTGTTACTATAAAAGTAATGATATTTATATTTACCTTCATTATTTATCTTATTTAACTTTATTTAATTAATAATTTCTATTAAAAAGATGCAAACTCAAGTAATTATTTAATAGTATCTGGTGTTAAGAAGAAATTAAATAAGCTAAAAACACTTGAATAGTTCTTTAACTAATTTATTTTACCAATTTTGTATAAAAAGGCAGTGTGATCAGGTGTTATTCTATATCCCCTATAAATGTAATGTCAATAAATTGTTAAGGGGAGTTTTTTTGTGTAGATGTATAGAGATTTTAAAAAAATAAAAAAATAAAAAAAGAATCAAATCTTAGAGGTACTTATAAATAGACAAAATTATCATATGTACTTTAAGATATTTATTTGTTTATTTATCCTTAATTGTGCATGACCGCGAGGTCCCCTAAACACTTTTTTCCTTGGACACACTACAGTAAATTTAAGGAAAATTGAATTTATTACTAAATCTTGTTGGGAGATATTCCATTAAATTTGGTGCTAAAAAAGTGTTAAATAAGTAGGAGTTATAAAGGCATAAATAATCTTTATTTATT
>Ga0153958_1000472_pt1 | contig 10348 bp, 16 predicted proteins | sample TSFL042MetaG_FD_104719 | JGI IMG/M metagenome (GOLD analysis project Ga0153958, IMG submission 104719) | Attine ant fungus gardens microbial communities from Florida, USA - TSFL042 MetaG | ecosystem: Host-associated > Fungi > Mycelium > Unclassified | place: USA: Florida, Wekiwa Springs... | reverse complement strand
ATCTTATCACTGATCTCCCTCCTTGTTCTGGACATGATTCTGTAATGGTCATGGTAGACCATGGCCTTTCGAAGGGGGTAATTTTCACACCTTGCACCAAAACAATCACTGCTGAAGGTGTAGCAGACCTCTTTGTTCAGAAGGTCTTCTCTCACTTTGGCCTCCCTAGCAAAATTATCTCTGATCGTGGCTTTCAATTTGCATCCAAATTCACCCTAGAACTTGGTCATCTCCTCCAATACTCCAATGTTCTTTCTACTGCCTATCACCTCCAAACAGATGGACAAACCAAACATATGAATCAGGAACTTGAAACCTATCTCCATATCTATTGCCAAAAAGACCCTTACTCCTGGGTTAAACACCTTCCTCTTGCCAAATTCACCCATAATCACTGCATCCATAAAACCCAAAAACGCTCTCCATTCCACCTCATGATGGGATATGAACCCCGTGCCATCCCACCTTCATTTCTGTCCTCTTCCATTCCTGCAGCAGAAGAACACATCAAAGAACTTCAGAAGGTCCAAGAAGAAGCCCTTGCCTGCCATGCAATCACCGCAAAATGCATGGCTGATCGAAGATTCCACTCTACATTCAAACCCTGGAAATGTGGAGATAAAGTTTGGCTATTAGACTCTCACCTCACCATTCCTTTCCTTTGCAAAAAGCTTCTTCCTAAACGTTATGGACCCTTTACCATCAAGAACGTTCTATCCTGCCTAACCTACACTGTTACAGTCAAGCCACGACGGTCGTGGCCCCTATCTTTTCTTTTCTCTTTTTCTTGCATTTACGGTCTCCTTTACGATAGACACGATCATGTGATCATCACATGACTTCTTGTATGATAGCCCCCGTGGTTCAACACCACGCATCGCGACGTGTATGCTTCTCTTTCTTTCCTTCTCTTTTTCGGCTATTTCCGTTTACCTTTACATTGGGTTCTCAGACCGATTCCCCTTATAGACGACGCGATCACTGTCGATCAGTGCTCGCATCACTCGGCCCGTTCCCCTTTTATCTCCTACTTCTTTCTTCTGTCGATCACCGTTCCGTATGCCGTACATTTCATATTTCCCCGCACTTCTCGCTGATCTCTTCATTTGTACTTGTCGATCTGTCGATCGCTTCCTTTCCAGTTCGGGCCCAACCCCGAACCCTACTTACAGAGTACTTATACCTGCCCGTCATGTATCGTACTCTCTAACTTAATCTACTTGGATTCCCCCGCTCTACTTGTGTCTCACTGTTACTGTGCGCTAAGGCATTCCACCTTGAGCGTGCTATTTGAACCTAGATTAGCCACCACTATCTAGGCCTGGAGACTCTGAACCTCTGTGTGACCATCGTTGCATAGTAGGCCCGAAGCTAGCACGACCGCTAGTTATCGCCCTAGTCTGAACACCTACTAGGTCTTCTAGGACGACCCACCAAGTCCGGTATTATGTCATTCCCTCTTGAGGGTAGCGTAACATACACCCTAAATTTACCAAGTACTTGGAAAGTTTATCCTACCTTCCATGCTACCAAACTCACCTCTTATCATGAAAACCCTGTCCACAGCAAGAACTTTCCAGAACCTCCCCCTGACATTATAGAAGACTCAGAAGAATATGAAATTGAATCCATATTGGCTGATAAGATGTCACGAGGCAAACGCATATATCTCATTGCTTGGAAAGGATGCTCTTCAGTCCATAACTCCTGGGAACCCGAACAAAACCTATCGAATGCTTCAGAAGTACTTAAACAGTACAAAACATCCCGTTGAATTCATTAAGTATTCACATTCCTCAACATGCCTAAGTTCACTGCCAATTACTCCTCTTCTTCTTCCACATCCTCCAAGTCATCTAAAGGCTCTCAAGCCTCTGGAACGTCCTCATCTCACCCTTACCTCACCTCCCATTTCCATAAAACCATGTCCCAACTCAACCTTGCTGCCGAACACGATAAGTGGGAAGCTGTCATCCTCTCCCCACAATTCGCCACCACCTTAGACTTCTTTTTCACTGACCATAATGATTTTCAAACCACTGTCCTAGTCAATCAAGTTCGCACATCTGACCTCATTGCTGCCAACATTCCCCTTCTCTCTCAAGTTGCTCCTACCACCATCCCTAATCTCATCTACATCCACCACCATCTCAAAACCTTAGCATTTTCACTCATGGACCATGATAAGATGAACACAGCCTGCAAGTTCGCCTTCTCCACTTTCGACGGCACTCCTGAACTTGATATCGAGTCCCCAAAACTCAAGTTCATTCGTCTTAATTATGGCACTACCTCTGCTCCTCATCTTGCTCGCATTGTCTCAGAAACTGCCACTCCTCCTCCTCGTACCCCTTCTCCCCAACTGGTCAACCAATGTGTCACTACTTCTCCCATTATCCAACCCATGATGTCAAGCAAGTCTCTGTCTCCCATTCCATATCTTCAAAAAGGGAACTATTGTGCTGAGTCTCCTGACTCACCTTCAACCAGTCACTTTTCAATCTCACTTCCTCCCACTCATGCCTTTGAGGATCTGAAGATCAATCCGGTAGAAACAACCAAAGTTGAAGATGTTAACAACTCTCCCACCTTATCTACTCCCAACAATGACTTTTCTCTGATCCACCGATGTCTGACCCATCTTTTGAAAACTTTGTGTGTTGCATCTGCCACATAGTAGGACATCGTCAAGCAAACTGCCCTCAGTACTTTTGCTGTATGTGTTGCATCAAGAAACCAGCCCATCTCTCTTGCTTTTGTCCCCTTAAAAAGGACATTGCATTTAATTCAGCATGAGGACATCTTCCACATCTCAAATTCAATTTCCTTCTTAATGCTGCTGATCCCAACTTCTTTCCTAACCTGGATGCTTGGGAACAGGAGGATGATAAGAGAGCTAAGAAGGTTGCTGGATTAATCAAGATGAGTACTGGAGAGAGCATTGAACCACGACTTAAAGATTGAAGCCAGGGACTTCAAAGGTAGTTGAGGGGTAATGTTACAAGATTCCATGACATTCTATCACATTCTACATGCCTTACCTTTTATGTACTTGTATTGCCTTCCTTTTCTACTGTTCTTGGTCTGTGCACATTGCTTTGTACCTATAAATACCTGTCTGTATTGTAGTAGATCCTTAACTTGAATCTACTCAGCATCTTTACTCTTCTCTGACTTGTTCTCTTGAGCTCTTTGTCTCTCAAGTCTTACTTCTTCTTTAACTCCTTCAGAGTTAGCCTAGTCATCTTCGTCTTTGACTTAGACTCTTTGTTTCTCGTTCTTGTCACGTGACCACGCTTTCGCTGAGTCCGTAACAACAACTGTATCTTGATCTGCCTTTCCCCGCAATCGATACTCTTTCACATTCCCTCTGTCTGTCTTTTGTGTTTCCGCATTGGCAGTTTCCAACTAGTTATCAAACACACAATGTCTAGTCACCAGGCTCCTCTCCCTCAATATCAATAATATCAGTGAAACTTTGCTCGATCGCGCATGTATATTTACCCATCTTCCACATGTCCCCTATCTTAATGTTTGTATGGTCGAATGCGAGTGCGATGACAGGGTCCCCAGGCTGACGCTCGTAAACAGAGGGTGGCATCTTTGGGTAGCGAGCTGAGAAGTGTGTCAGGAGGATGTTTTGCACATTCATCCTGACCATTCAAAAGCTGGAGAAAACATCATTGGGCCTTAGCAGAAAACGCACCTTTTGCCAGTATCAATTGCCTGCTCAAACGTGCTGTGCATCTTGGCCCGGGCCATTTCAACTTGATCGTCGGCCATAGTCGCTTCATGGATGAGCAAAGTAGCTCCTGTACCCGCCTGTATCAGTTTTTGACATGGAATTGTATCTCCTGAGAATCTGAGGAATGAGATGTTAAAAAACTCGACGAGTTAGAGCATAATGTCGTCATACACAATAGACCACCCATCCGAGTGCTTGATGATTAATCCATGGCACCTCGCGCGGTGTTCCACATCTACTGTATTCATTGTCTGCAATCCCAACATCTTGCATAGTTCTCCTGCAGCAAACCTTGCCAAATCCCAATGAGATACCATGTCAGTAGACGCTGATCTGGAGGCACTCACCCCCGCTCTTTATCATCATGACTTGGGCCACTCCGTCCACGATTTCGCCAATGAATATCATCACTCAGGATAGGTGTCACACGGGCTCGTGCATCCTTGGAGAACCCGAGCTCCTCGTGCGCATTGTATTCCCGAAGATAGAGGAATACCATGCGATTGCCAATGAGGTAGAGTGGTTCTTCCGGAGGTGGGTCCATCTTTTAATATCTTAGTATTAGATCATCAGCATGAGTAAAAGCATGCACCTGCTGTCTAATTGACAAGATCTTTGCAAGGCCAATGTGGTGGTCCCCGTGAATGTGGCTTATAAATATGCACCTCAGGTTCCTCAAAACATCCCAGACGTCAGCTCCATAGTTTCTCGAGAGTTGTCCCCATGTGCCCTCTCCTGCATCAAGAAGAATATAGCCTGCTTTTGGAATATGTATGAGCGTACCAGAAACTATCGCACAAATAAATCAGCACGTTAACTCTTCGATTTAAAAAAGATGTACGAACCGTTTCTGTACTTACTGGGTACAGCACTACCTGTTCCAAGGGTAACTACCATAACGTCCTTGCCTGCGACGTCAGGGACTGTACCATTTACAACACATGTTTGTGCCTCGGAAAATTGCATTCGCACTGCATCAGACAAATTTGGCGGTCCGCCTGACACTACGACGGGGTGAAAGAGGTCACCCACCTCCGCATCAGACGCCCGTAGTGGCGGTCGCGGCGGACGGATGCCGATGACGGTGTGTGCACGCATGCATTGGGTATTAGATGGGAGATCAGTGACTATCATATATGTAAAGTTAGGTTGCAAGGTCAGGGCGACAAGAATGACATATAAACGTACAGTCGAGAACTTTCCGACTTGCTAAAGAATACTTCGGCACAACGAAAATATCGCTATCCAGGTGGTTGAGCCTCAGCTGGTTGAATGCCGCACTTGTAAAGGTGATTGGGTCTGGCACATGGTCCCTTGATGCAACAATATGCTGCTCGCTTCGATGAGGATTGCCAGTCCACATTCATTGATGGGGCAAAAGCACTCACATGTACGCCACTTTTGAAACCATTCATGAACACCTTATACTGTTCATGCTCTGCCACGCCATCACCACAGATATGAAAGACAACCCTCAATGCATGGTCGTGACTCTCTTGCTCCTTGCCCCAGTATTTCGAGAACACGCCGCTCTCAAAACCCGTGATTAGAGAATGTATATGTTTAGTGCTTGGCGTATCCAGTATCAACACAACCTATAGTTTCATTAGTCATTTATTCCCTAACCCAAAGCAAAATGGTAAACATAAAAAGGAACACACCCCAGGATCTTCGCTATCACCAACAACATCACTCGGCCCAACATTCCTCTCCAATCCGTCATTGCCCACCACAGTCACCGTCTCACCCCTTGCAACCCGTGCTCGCAAGGGTCCCGCCTTCAAACCGAGGGACTCGGCGCGCTTCACATCAAACTTACCCCGAACCCGGGGACCAACTACCGCATACGCGAGCGTTGCGCGTTGTTTGCATGTGGCAAGGGAAGGCAAAGGACGGTTGAGACTTGTTGGTTGGGAGACATACGCGGCTTTGTGTGACAGGGCGGCAGAGTCGGATGTCCCGCTTTGGCGAGGGGACAGGATTGTGCTCTGGTGATGGCCTGAGGCGTCGCTGGGCACTTTCGGATCCTGCGAACCTTGACTAACTACTTTGCTCTTGCACTGTTGGTGGCTGACCCCTGCCACCTGCGGAGACTGTGATTGGGTAGCAGACCCAGGGAACATAGTGCGCACGACATGTCGAAGCCATTCCTGCGCGGCGTCACCGACGAGCGATGTAGGGTCAAAATCAGGATGAGACATCACTTCCTGTAGCGACGATGCAGGATCCCTTGCAGAAGTACCTGCAAAAATGAGTGGAATGAATATAGACGAATGATACAACGAACCAGGCCTGCGCTTTGACGGTGGCGTCGGGGAAGGAGTACGTTTCCGCTTGCATGTGCTGCTATCGATGTCATGATGAAACAAATTGGACGGCCCCGAGGCGACATCAAGTGATCGAACTTCAGGATAAACAGGCAACGCAAACACAGAAACATTCTCATCCTTATAGATGGGTATATCCCCAGGCGATTTATCCATGAGCTGGGGTGTTGGAACTTCGATTGGATTCACAGAGATATTTTCTCTAAACGGAAAGCGTTACAACAAGCCTTCAGCATAGATCAGAAATATGTACCTGAATGTATATTTACGCATAGCTGCCATAAAATGCAACAACCCGGCTGGCCCAGCAACGGAGAGGCTGCTAATTCCTGAGTCGGCAAAGGTCATCAATAGACCTATTGAGAGGGGGTCAGATCTTGAGAAACTTGTATTCAGCATTAAAGTCACCTGGAAGGCCGCTAGCTCGTTGGGTGCCCACAGAAGTCAAAAACACTCCTCTGGTCTTCTTCCAGTTCCTCCTGCTCTGGAGAAACGCACGGGTAGTATTTTCACCGACATTGAAGATATACTTGGCAGAGTCAAAGGTAATGACAACAGTGGGCTCGGTATCAGAAGATATAGTGCTAAGGACTGAAGCATCCCAAGACATGGGGGCTGATGACAGAGATCGAGCTGAGGAACGAAACAGAAAGCGAGTGAGGTGAGATTGTATGTACAATTTACGAGGACATTGCCAGATCGCCAGCGTGAGTTCGATTTTTCTAATGGAGAATATTCCGCAAGACTCGACCAGTGTTGCTAATAACTTAAAGTACTTGTGACTGAGCCTCCATAGAGCCAGACTTACCTCGGCAATGACCGAAAGTTAAATTTTTTAGTTATCTGGAGCGTCGCCTGAATCATAACCGTACAAAACCATGTCGCGATTCTTCAGACAGGCTGGCGATTCAGACTCTGATACGGAAGACTCCAACGAGGAACTCCTCACCAGCGGGGACGAAGATGCCGCTCCTCAAAAACCTGCCGCCAAACCGGCCATGTCAAGATTCCTACGCACAGCAGGAAGCGACTCCAGCTCAGACTCTGATTCATCCGATGAAGACGAAAGTGAAATGTCAGACGAAGAGCCAACTCAGCAGAAGAAATCCAGATACATGCGTGGCGATTCAGATGAGGAGAGTGAAGATGAGGATGTCAAACGTGTTGTGAAGAGTACCAAGGACAAGCGCTTGGAAGAGATTGAAGCCACTGGCAAGGTCATGGACAATGCCCTCAAAATAAATGACTGGGTTGCTATCTCGAATGGTTAGCCTTATTGCATTTATCAGATTTTCTGAGACTAAAGTTATCTCAGAATTCGATAAGCTCCTGCGGCTTGTGCAGCGACAGAGTAATGCTGCGGAACCATTACCTCCGTTCTTTATCAAGACCCTTATAAACCTAGAGCACCCCCTTAATGCTGCCCTGGCAAAGGAGAAGGAGACAAAGAAGAAGATGAACGCTACTAATGCGCGAGCACTCAATTCTATGAAGCAGAAAGTCCGCAAAACAACTAAAGAGTTTGAAAAGGAGGTCCAGCAGTACAAGGATGTCGGTTTCACTTCAAATGTTAGAACCTTCTATCGCAGTGCTAACTCTTGACAGGATCCAGAGTCATTCGAGCGTGAATTTACCGCTCATACACAACCTGTTGACACTGCGGTCCCAAAACCGAAGAAATCGAGGGAGGCTGCCGAAACCGAAAGTGACGAGGAGCCGGTATTGGATGATAGGTTCACCACAGTTGGCAAAGGTGGCAAGGCTATGTCTTTCTCCGTAGACAATATCTTCAAAACGTTGAAGCTTGTGCACGAAGCACGTGGCAAGAAGGTGCGCCTATTTCTTTCTCACCTTCCTTCTCGAATGACCAAGCCTTAGAACACTGACCGAGGCGAACAAATACGGATTCTCGAGAAACTCTTGGAAGTAGCGGTTACATCCTATCAGCGTATCCGTGTTCTTCTGGCGCTTGTCTCATCCCGGTTTGACTACAACTCATCGATTACATCGTATATGCCAATTGATCTGTGGATCTCGGCACAACGTGAGGTCGATCAGTTGATCTCAATTGTGATTGCGGACTCGTCCTACTCCGTTCAGGAGAACACCGAGGATTATGATGAGCTCATTGAGCGAAACCCTGCCACCGAGAACGATGGGGTTGTCCGCATTCGTGGCAGCATCATCAGCTTTGTAGATCGTCTGGACGACGAATTCACAAAGAGTTTACAAAACATCGATCCTCATGGAACGGAATACGTGGACCGTCTCAAAGATGAGAAAGTACTTTACAGTACTATTTGTCGTTCGCAGGCTTTCTACGAGCGGACGAATCAACCGGATCCTCTTGCACGTGTGGTAATGCGACGTTTGGAACATATTTATTGCAAGGTTAGCTTAATTCAACCACGGTATTTTGTTTTTATTTTTATTTTTTGACAGCCCGATGCTGTCGTGTCTGCTCTCGAGTCTTCAATGACATCGGGGATAACCCCCAGTGTTACACTTGCATCTTCCGCAACTACTTCATCGCTCATCCACTCTCTCTGCGTCCATCTTTACAAAGTCGACAACTCACTTCTACGCACTCGTTCCATGCTCAGTCATATCTACCATCACGCTTTGCATAATGATTTCTACACGTCACGAGACATGCTACTCATGTCACATCTGCAAGAATCCATCCATTCTGCGGATGTCGCGACGCAGATCTTGTACAATCGGACGGTTGTACAACTCGGACTTTGTGCTTTCAGGTGCGGGTTGATAAAGGAGGCGCAAACAACGCTACAAGACATCTTTACAACACAGCGCGTGAAGGAGTTACTTGCCCAGGGTGTCCACCCACAACGCTTCCAACAACAACTCACACCAGAGCAGGAGAAGGCGGAACGGTCACGGCAATTGCCCTTCCATATGCATATAAATACCGAGCTTCTTGAGGCCGCTTTTCTCGTATCCAGCATGCTGGTCGAGATTCCCCTTCTTGCCAGCATCGAGTCAGAGGAGCAGAAGCGCAAGGCGATCTCAAAGCCATTCCGCCGGTTACTCGACTTTGCTGATCGTCAGGTGTTTACAGGCCCTCCTGAGAGCACACGTGATCATATCATGCAGGCGAGCAAGGCACTGCAAGACGGCGAGTGGGAGAAATGCCGCGACCTCATTCAAAGCATTAAGATCTGGAGTCTTATGCCTGAAGCTGTGTCTGTTAAAGAGATGCTCGCAAAGTACGTGTTTTCGTCACCTCAGCAATCTCTTATCAATATGCGTATACAGGCGTATTCAAGAGCAAGGCTTGCGCACGTACCTTTTCACGTACGCACCCTATTACAGCACTCTCTCACTATCTCTCCTGTCACGCACATTCTCTCTTCCACTTCGCGCTGTTACCTCCATGATCTCCAAGATGATTTGGAACGAAGAACTGTCTGCCTCTCTTGATCAGTCAACTGGTGTTGTGGTATTACACCGCATTGAACACTCGCGCCCGCAGCAGCTTGCTCAAGTCATCGCGGACAAAGTCAGCGCACTTCTTGAACAAAATGAAAAGGTCTTAGATATCAAGCTTGGCGGAAGTGGCGGTTGGGTTGACAGGAGCGGCGACAAGGGTGAGAAGCGTGGTGAACAGACTCAAGAACGGAGAGGCAAGGGTGACAGGACACGAGGGAATCTGCGTGGTGGTTCCCGTGGACGAGGCTCGCGATTTGCTCAGGGTCTTGGCAATCAGATGGCAAGAGTACGATGAACTTTGCGTTGTGCCGTTGTTATCTTCTGGGTGTTGATCGACTTGACATTAATATCAATGTTTAGCTCGCATGAATATGTGCCATGTAGCATTCGTACGAAACATCGCTGAAACCCATTGGTGTATCCATCCTTCACAACAGCTACCGAGTAAATTACAGATCGATACCTATAGTTACATTTCATCAAGATTCATTTTTGCATGTAGGGCACAGTTCAGTCCCGTACACGAGCAGCAGTCTTGCATGCCTCGGTTCGCGTTTGGAGAGAATCTGAGCAGCTCAGCATACCTGTCCATTTCGTTGTCTCAAACCCAACAAAATGCAACGACACCCGTATCTGACCACGATGCGCAAGTGGCGTCAATCCCCAATTATACTATTATTGGACAGGGCGTGCACAATGAACAACTCATGCACAATGCTCTCGTCCGACTGTAATTCTCTACATATCTGCTTAAAAACACTTGGAGGACCTGCATTAGTATCTCACAAATGTATCTGTCGAGTCCAATTTTTAAAATATGTACTGT
>Ga0153958_1000471_pt1 | contig 10358 bp, 12 predicted proteins | sample TSFL042MetaG_FD_104719 | JGI IMG/M metagenome (GOLD analysis project Ga0153958, IMG submission 104719) | Attine ant fungus gardens microbial communities from Florida, USA - TSFL042 MetaG | ecosystem: Host-associated > Fungi > Mycelium > Unclassified | place: USA: Florida, Wekiwa Springs... | reverse complement strand
CCCGCTTACTCGATCTGGTGAAAGGAGAGATATGAAATATTATCCAACGGACGGTTCGATTCGCCTGACAAGTTACATCGCACGAATATTATAACATGCCGTGCATACCCGCAGTGCGGCCGTGGCCACTCGTGATTACAGACTTGCGTATCACAGAGCAATAGACTTCGGAATGCATACTCTTTGAGATCTTGGCTTATACACAAGCATGTGCTGCTACCAATATGTGGTTGAGGAAGACTTTCAATGTCTGCTGGCGCAGCCTGAGTACATGAAAAGGTTTACTTTCAGGAAAACTTCACCCTAAATCAGAATGCTGACATAACCAGCATCATTGAATCAACGCGGCTAGTCTCTAGTACTCTACCATGGCAGACGTCCGTGCCTTACTCAAAGCCAAACGCCAGGAGGCGCGTGTAAACCATCCTCTGGCCTCCTATTCATCCGGACAATTACGGTGCTCTGTCTGCGGCACGAATATCAAGCATGCATCTGCCTGGGACGGTCATCTCGGCAGTAAAGCGCACCGCTTGAACGTAGCTCGCGCTAAGGAAGAGGAGAAAACCCGGGAACTACAGAAGGCCGCGCAGCAAGCCCAGTCTTCTAAAAGGAAGGCTGATGAAGATGCCCCTGGTGGTGATGCGGCCAAGAGGCAGAAGGCCGAGGATGACGGCGCGGACATTCGTGCTGGCATATTTCCGTCCGACTTTTTCTCTGACCCGTCGAAAGCACCCCCGCAGCCCCCTTCGTATGATTCAGATGACGACGAGATCGACTCGTTGCCAGCTGCCCCTGCGCAAGTGTCAGAGCCGCGTGTTGTTGCCCCTGGTCAGTCAGAGCTTGACCAAGAGTGGATCAAGTTCCAGCAATCGGTGATTAATGCTCCTGACACACGCGAAGCATATGATCGAGCGACTGTATTTGCGGATGCGGAACTCGTGTCTGATGCGACAGAAGGTTTCCCGCAACCGCACGGTGAAAAGCCTCTAGAAGCTGAGGGTAGGCTAGACGCAGACGAGGAAAGGCGAAAAAAGGAGAATGAGGAAAAGGAATTGATTATGGACCGTTTAATGGATGAGGAGAGGGCGCAGGAGGAGGCGGACATGAAAGTCAATGTATTGAAAAGCAGGCTTGAGGCATTGAGGACAAAACGAGGAGCAGCACGGACAAAATCAAAAATTGTATTGTAGCAATGCTTTCGATAGTCACCCCTCCCTCTAGTGGATGTAATATACCATGCACAACATATACTTAAGTTAGGCAACGTTTAGATCGCCTTGGGGCACAACAGTAGATACACCTGTTCCTTCCGCTTGGACTTGTTGAATCCAGACCAAATTTCTCCAATCTAGCCCTTGCTTGTGAATCATCATCAGAGCCAACATCACCGGCAGATACCATATGTAGTGTTGGAAGGCTATCTTTGCTTCCTTTTCTCCACCATGGCGCCACCAGGCCCAGGAAGCGCGAACGCAAATTCCATTCAGGACCAAACTCGTGGCAGCGAAGGTCCACGTGGTCAGCCCTGACAGTGGGAACATCATTGAACATATGGGGACAAGAAGCAAGGAGTGACGAAGGGCGACGAGAGCATTCTTATGCGGGTTTAACACGCAGAGCATTTTGTACCCTGCTTGAGCATAGGACCCTCGAATGAAGTGCGACAACGAGTTGAAGTGTGGAAATTGCCAACTGTAGAGAAGCATAAAGAGGGCGAACGCCCCAAGAGGGTTATCGATCATAGATATGTCGAGTGGTACCTCCGTAAAGAATGAGGGGAGGAAACACCGGACCGGGTAATCTGCACTCGGCAGAAGGTTTCCACCGCAAGCCGTCCAGCCCATCAGAGGCGGAATTCCACCAACGACAGCACCGACCCAGGTATTGGATACACTTCTACGTTTCAACCAAGTGTACGCTCCCGCATAAAGGGCAATATTCGCTACACCAAGTCCAGCTGTAAGGGGGGTTGCCATAAACCACAGCACCACAGATCCGGCTACTCCAGTCACAGCAGCAAACCATCCAGCATGCAATGGGGAAATGACTCTCCGAACCAGCGGTCTTTGGCGCGTGCGTGCCATTTGAGCGTCGTAAGGTATTTCCTGGAGTTGATTCAACGTGTTCGCAGAGGTTGAACACAGGGCGGTGCCGACCGCAGTAGATAAAAGAATTGGGACCGTTGCTGGAAGTGGAGATAAAGCGACTCCTGACATTGCGGTCAAGACGACCAAGATAGTCAAGCGTGACTTGGCAAGCTGGGCATAAATCTTCCATAGGCGCCTCGGAGTAAGCACCTCAACTTGTTTGAAACCCGTAGGGGGGAGGTGGGCAGCATCTGATTCTGAAACTGCATGCACAATGCCCCGGACATGAGACACTCCAGTGGGTTTTGATTTATCATTACAAGCAGACCACTGCACACTATGGTGAAAGGAGGTAAAGTCTCGGCGAGCATAAGATGCTCTTAGGCTACTGGGAGACTTGAAGGGACAGCTGACGAGAGAGCGAGACAATTTTGATGAGCAGGAGACAAAGCTTCTGTTACATCCCTGAAAACCATGTATTATTTTCATTTCTGGAAACAGTGTAACAATGGAGCTCCCTGTCATGAACAGCGACAAACTCACCCACGATCAGCGCACAGACCAAGGTTTCCTTTTCGGAGTTTGAAATCGAACACGACTCTCACCGTCACCGCCAGAATTTACTTCGGCGGCACTGGGCTCAGCTCACACAATTACTACTTTTTGTGGTTTCCCTCATCTCACCAAGCCACATCCCCCATCTGTAGTACCCTACCATGCCTGGCACACATCTTCTACCGCCAAATCTTCTCAAACTATTCGCGCCTCGACCACCTCTTCCTTATGCACGGCCAGTTGGTAAAGACATCAACCGTGTCACTCCCAAAAACGTTGACGGTGTAGCAAATATTATGGCCCGACTAAGGGAGGCTTCGACCGCAACGCTAATTGCGGGGAATGGCGAAATAGGCGATGGAATGGAAGAAGGCGAAGAACCAGCATTCACACTCGCAGAAGAAACTAAAAGGCAAATTCGGAGAGAAGAACGCAAAAAGAAAAGGACAGAAGAGTTCAAACATGCTAAAGAGACTTGTGAGGAATTATTTCGTCCACTGATGCATTACACCCCTCATACTGTTTCTAGACAAACCCGCAGACGATCCGGAAGCCATCGGAGACCCGTATAAAACGCTCTTCATTTCCCGCTTGGTTAGCCTCTACTATTGTGGGTTTTACGTTTTTCGCTGACCACTCATCATGTAGAACAAAAATGCAACAGAGAGCGACCTTCGACGTGAATTCGAGAGCTTTGGCACCATTGAACGGGTAAGATTGGTACGCGACAAGAAGGGCCGATGCAGAGGCTATGCATTCATTGTCTATGAGCGCGAACGAGATATGAAAGGTAATGATGGTAAATGAGTTATTTTTGTGGTGTACTGAGTTCTTTCTAGCGGCTTACAAGGAATCTGATGGCTTACATATTATGGGCAAGCGCATACTTGTCGATGTTGAACGGGGCCGGACTGTAAGAGGGTGGAAGCCCCGTCGTCTCGGTGGCGGCCTTGGCGGACGCCCGAAACCAGTTGATCAACCTGTGTTACCCCCTCCAAGAGCTATTGGCGGACGAGGCGGATTCGGAGGAGGGAGGGGTGGTGGCTTCGGCGATCGAGGCGGATTTAGAGGCGGACGTGGTGGAGGATTTAGGGGCGGTGGTGGGGGTGGGGGCTTCGGGGACCGAGGCGGTTTTAGGGGAGGAGGTGGAGGTGGGTTTCGTGGTGGACGAGACGACGGCTACAGGTGAGTTTGGGTGTTGGGTATAGTTTTCTTTGCTGACCGACATTATTTTTAGAGGTGGCCGAGGTGGAGGCATTGGGTACCAAGGAGGTGGATTTGGCGGTGATGGTCCTGCTAATGGGTATGGCCCTCCAGGTGCTCAGGGCCCCGGTGCTCCCGGTGGCTTTAGCGGTCCTCCCCAACAAGGATACGGACCACCTGTCGGACTTGGTAGAGGTGGATATCGTGGGGACCTCAAACGTGAAGGACCTGGTGGGTACGATGACAGGGACGCCAAACGACCGCGATACTAGTTGCGGCCGGGTGAGATATGTCCAGCTTTCTCATTTTTTGCTTTCATCTCCTTGCTTCAAGTGCTATGACTCTGCGCTAGGTGGAGTGCGTAAGTACCGAACGCCTTTGTTGTCACATTGCTCTGCAGCCTTTGCGTAAGTATCACTATTTTATTGCTAGGTGGTGGCGTATTTTTTTTTGGCGGGTGACGGCAAGAGCGTGAGTATATATCCACTGAGTACTTTGGAGCCACAGAGTGTTAGCTCTTTTATATACACATGCTATGGAAAAGGCGATAGATCCTAGTAGGCTGATAAGACAACGTAAGGTTGTTGATACCGTTCCGAGCGGTTGTGTATCGCGGGCCAGCAACGTAAATCCGACAAGCGCCCCAAATCTGAGATTGGCAGAGCTCCAGTTTACATAACTTTACTAGTAGTTCACTGCATCCATATGCACATCAACGTGCGCCGAGGACCAGGACTGCTACGTGCAGGGATTATTGTCCAGTCATGATGCATGAATCGCCAATGTTCAACTTCAGGACGATCGGGAAAAAGATAGCCACTTTCCTGGCTTGTCGGAGAACCATCGGAGGAGAAGATGACAGTAACGATCATGTCATGATGATCACGCAGCGCTGGATGTCGGTTACCCTTGTCGGGATTTGAACATCATCTGCCCGGATGTGTTCGCGCCAGTCGCGACCGCATGTCGAAATGTTTTTCGATGAGAAAAAAGAAAAAAGAACAAAAAAAAAAAAAATTGGAATTTTTTGACGGCGAAAAAGGCTAGGTCCCTTATGTTGATCATTTGTTCCGAACTGCATAGCAACTCCCGGTGTCGTGACTGTTCTCCCGCGTTCCGATCCAATAGTAGCGTCCATGCTGTGCCAGCACACTAGACAGCCGCTTGATCTACCTCACGAAGCACTGCTGTCGCTATCTGCAAGCCGACGAAGACCCGTGCCTGAGAAATCCAACTCAGCCAGCCCGACAGATCTTATCATTTTCACTGCGAAAGCTGGCTTACGGCATCCAAAACGCGACCTGGTACTAACTAGCCATGAAAAAATAGGTCACCCATTCACTATCGCGTCCTTTTTGCCCTCCAAATTACCGTCTTTCTATGCGGTACTAAGTCGAGCTCGTGGATCCGTAGTACAATCCAACGTCACAGCACGCAGATTGACTCGTCTCCTCAACTACGGTGCCTCGGTGGCTTCCACCCTGATTCGGTGGGTTCCCTTATTTTGGCTTTGATCCGTACCTTCCCCCTCCCGCCATGCACAAACCTTGCTCCTTCTACCTGCCATTCAAGTGGGCGTGATCGTCCGATCTTCGCGCACGTCCCTCATTGGTTTGTCCATTGCCACCTCTCTCTTACCCTTTCTCGTTCTTCTTTTCAAGTCCTTCGTTCTTGTTCCCTACAACTTAACATATTGACATCAGGACAACCGATCTCCGAAAAGTTGTCTAAATAAACAGCTGAAAGGGATAAGCTCCCTATCCTGATTCACTCCTCTGCTTTTGCTTCCTACTTCTCTTGCTGCACTTGGAAAGACGACGTAAGACCCCAACCCAACAGCGTATTTCCGAATTCGATTCCAAAAGTCCATGGCGCAGGCGGGTTATGTCACCCAGGAAGAGCTGTCGAGGCGTCCCACACAGGGCGAAAATTCTAATGCTGCACTAGACAGTTCGCCTTCCCCTGTTAGCTCCTCGTCGCAGTCTCCAGCGAATGTTGGCGCTGTCCAACACAGTTCCCCGTCCCCGTCGGACAGCACTGAGGTAGATCCTACCAAGTCCCCATCTTCTGGTCCACAAAGATCAAAATCCATCAGTGCCGCAGGCGGAAAATGGGAAAGAGAGAAGCGGAAGCGTTCCCGTGTTACTCCTGAACAACTTATCCATCTCGAGCACTTCTTTTCGATGGACAGAAGTCCTACTGCAGCGAGGAGGAAAGAAATAAGTGATCTGTTGGGCATGCAAGAACGGCAAACACAAATATGGTTCCAAAACAGGTGCGCCATTCCTCCCTAACGTACAGGCATTGCTGACGATGAACCCACAGGCGTGCAAAGGCCAAACTGCAGGACGGCAAAAAGGGTCGAGGGGACGGCGCTGAAACCCCGCCAGAGACACCCCCAGAACTTGCGACCGGATATGAAGTGGAACTACACAGCCTCATCCATGAAGACGAACGTAAGTAATCAAATGTTGGAGATGTTCTTTTTTTTTACTCAAGCATCGACTCGATATTTAGCCGTGACCATCATTCCGTGCAGTGATTTGTCTATAGGAACGTGGCGCCGAATTGCAACCGCCGTGGGCAAACATGATCTTGTGGCTTACCTCTGTGACGCTAAGCGTTGCTTGACGTGGTTCATCCACTCAGCAGGATATGGCTTTAAGATGGAAATTCCTTTCGACATCATTGTCGATACAGAATTTACAAACGCAGCTCCAGGGTCTGGGCTAGCTTCATTTATTCTTTCACAACCGCCCACATTTTTCCTCGAGTCTTTTTCCACTCCTGGTCCAAATCAGGCACTAAGGCCAACTCGACAATGGAAAAAGTGTGCAGACTGGACGGAAGGACAACAGGCTACGAAAGTCTTGCGTCATGACCTGATAGGTTCAGCTGTACAGTTAGCCCATCTCCTACGCCACTTAAACTCCCATGCTTCAGGGTCAGACATCCGGCTCCACTCGCCAACTTATTACTCTCATCAGCCGCCACCACCCCTTATGGAGGTGCCCCAACCACCCATGGCAAATTTGGCGGGGGCTACATACCCTTACGGTGGAGATATTAGCGACTCTGGAAGGGCAGAACATCCTATGCCCCACATACGACGAAGATCCTTTTCAGGTGGTTCCAGGCGAGCAAGTCATCTACATCGGCCTGAGCATCAGTCTCTCGCCGTGGATTTGCCTGTCAACCCAATCCCGGGGCCGCTTTCAGCCCCGTACGGTTCATCATCTTTCTCGTCATATTCTAGTCGTAACCACCCGTCTATCCACCTATCATCTCATTCACCGATGTTCTCGGACTACGCAGACTCGGTGTCATCGCAGCAATCTCAATCAGTCATTGACTACGCACCGGCAAACACCCAGAGCGTCCCACCGCGTACTTACTCATCTGCATCAGTTCATCAAATGTATGATGGAAACATGTCGATGGCTTCTTCGTATTCTAGCAATGGGCTCACACCGAATTCCACTTCCCAGACACCATTCGTTACCCCGTCGCCACCATTGCTAACAACTCCGTTCTATCCTCACACGAATAACTACACGTCGCGGGGCTGAGCCTCGTTAACTACACCACCAATTTCTGGTATTCCTGGTATAGGTTATGAACCTGCTGAGGAGCTAACTTCCTTGCGACTCTTCACGGGTTATCCAATAATTTTTTACCTTCACCTACGGTACATACTTCATCTGCCTTTTCGTCGCAAGTTGATCCTTGTACTTCATACCTTAGTGTTCCCTGACCAGTCATTCACCAAGGGAGTAAGTTCCTTACCATTAATATGTTAATTGTAACCGCCAAGATACCTTTCCGCATGCCATTGCGCCGCAGAAGGAAATCAATAGTCAATGCTAACTTCATATTCCTGCTGGAGAATGGCAAACATGCAAGTGGGATTGTTAAGCGAGGCTGAGACAGAAACACGATTAAAATTTTGAGTGTTTACGATATAATATGCTGGCTATATCTGAGCAAGTTGTCGCTGTTCCCGTTCTCTACTTAAGCGGGCCGTGTAGGTTTTACTAATCATGTTGACTAGGAGAACGGATAAGTTACTGCATGACAAGATACGTCGGAAGGCTCACAAGTTTCTAAGTAACGTTCGAGACACCGGGATAGACACGTCTACAGTATAATCAGCGGCGTCCCGCGAACTCAGTGGATGGACCGACCTCCTCTGAACCAGACAAAGCAGTTCCAGGCTTTGTTACGCACTTGGCGAAGCATTTTTCGTTCGTTTTCTGAACGAATGCGACTATTAGTGGGAGCACTGGCGATAATAGTAGGGACCACACATTGATAAGCTCCTGTGCACTAGCTAGGGCAATCTCTGAGCGCACGCCGTTCATTACAGCTTCTTTTTTTGCAGTCATCTCTGGAAGGCTGGCAGTCGGTGCAGTCAAAAATATTAGAGTGCGCGTCACATACCTGGCGAGGAACTGGACGGTGATGAGGATTTGAAAAAGTCAGCCATGTTGCGAATTTTGTAGTAAGAAACAACTGTTAAGCTAGCGCTTGTTCTACAACTTGGACTTGCCAAAGGGTGAGAGAGCAATACAGCCAAATTGTATTATGTAAAACATTGAATTTCGTAAAGGACTTCTATCACGTAGCCCCAGGCCATAGCGGGTACTACTGGTACTTATGGGTGCCCGAGAATCCACAGCACGGTCTGAGGATGCAGTCCCAAACTACTATGAGTTACTTGGTATCGAAGAGTCAGCAACTGGCGACGAGATCAAGGTATGTTCCATCAACTCAGGCTAACCCACGATCTTATTAATCTCGTCCTTAAGAAAGCCTTTCGTAAATTAGCCCTCGTCCACCACCCTGACAAGAACAAAGACGACATCGAAGGATCTACGAAAAGATTCGCCGCTATTCAACAGGCATATGAGGTGAGAGTTCCCATCCTCGAGCGATATCCAAAGGCTCATCGCGTGTTGGATGACAGGTTTTGAGTGATGATCAGGTTAGTACTTGCCATCGTGCGTTCCTGCACGTCTGTATTTACTGTCCGGTGTAAGTAGGAAAGAGCCTGGTATGACTCCCATAAAGCATCTTTGGTACCAGAACCGGACGCGGAAGCCGTCTTTGAGGACATTAGAAGAGGCGCTCCACCACCCCGTGCGCGAGACAGAGGCCTCACTGTCAGGCATCTCGCACAGTTCTTTGATACCACCGTCTGGTCAGGATTCGATGACAGCGAGAACGTGCGTCCCTTGACTTAAATCTTGTGTGTTATCCACTCACTTGCAATCCCCAGGGCTTCTTCGCAATCTACCGCAATCTCTTTACACGCTTGGCGCAGGAGGAGAACCTCATCTCCGATATTGAGTATCCCTCCTTTGGAGATACTTCGTGGACTTGGGCTGCACCAAAGTCTACAGGCCAGCCCGCCGTGCGCGACTTCTATAATGCGTGGACTAACTTCGCGACTCTCAAGGATTTTATATGGATGGAGCAGTGGAATCTCGCAGAGGCACCCGATCGCCGAGTGCGACGGTAAGTGATCGTGTCTGACATGTTCTGTGGCTGAGTATCTTCAGGCTAATGGAGAGAGACAACAAAAAGGCCAGGGACGATGCGCGAAAGGACTACAACGAAACTATCAGGGTAACTATTTGCGATCATCTCAATTCAGCAGGATCTAAATACTGGCCGCAGCAACTAGCGTTTTTCATTCGCAAGCGTGACCCGCGGTACAAGGCTCACCTCGCTGCCCAAGCTCAAGCCAACAAGTCGTTATCCCAAGCCAAACCCCCCACATCTGGATCCTCCACACCGCGCCCACAGCCCGTCAGGCATTATGTAGAGCAAGACTGGCAAAGAGTTCATGCCACGGATGATGATGCAGATGCAGATCTTGATTGGGCAGCGAGCGAAGGAAACGCAGAGGAATGGGAGTGCGTCGCCTGCGGAAAGACATTCCGTAGTGAGGCATCATGGGATAGCCACGAGCGCAGCAAGAAGCACATGCGCGAGATCGAGAAGTTGAAAAGGGAGATGCGGCAAGAGGAAGAAGAGATCGGCCTTGATGCGGAGGATGGTGACGGTGAAGAGAATAGAGAGGTGGACGGAGATCTTGATGCCAAGCCTCCTCCCTCGCCGACTCCTTCTTCCGAGACAATACTTGGAAATGGAGAACCAGACGAAGTCGGTCAATTATCAGGGAAACCACCTGAAGACGACGACCAATCCGTGCTTAAAAAGGGAAAGAAGAAATCCATGTCCCAGAAACTGTCAGACCGTGTGCCAGTGCCATCCAGTGTAACCCTAGCACTAGAAAATGAAAACACCCCTGAGGGCGCAGTACCTTCCCCCAAGGATGCAGCGCCTTCCCAGCCGGAACTTACGAAACGGGAGAAGAGAAAACTTCGAGAGGCAAAGAAGGCAGCTAATCCCGAGCCAGGGGGCGGCATAATTGTATGCACCTATCCCGACTGGCAGTGGTTTGCGTACTGACATACTCATAGGCTTGCAATGTATGCAAGATGCCCT
>Ga0153958_1000470_pt1 | contig 10369 bp, 11 predicted proteins | sample TSFL042MetaG_FD_104719 | JGI IMG/M metagenome (GOLD analysis project Ga0153958, IMG submission 104719) | Attine ant fungus gardens microbial communities from Florida, USA - TSFL042 MetaG | ecosystem: Host-associated > Fungi > Mycelium > Unclassified | place: USA: Florida, Wekiwa Springs... | reverse complement strand
CAGACCAGAAAGAGAAGGGAACGGCAAGTTCTCTCTTTCTGTATTCCCTTTGTAAAACCTTACTCTGAGGAATCGGTACTCTTACTTGTCTTAGGACAACCTCAAGAGTGCTACTCAAAGTCTTGTTGACATCTCTCCTCTGATATAACTTCACTGAAAACCTTAACCGGATCCTCTGCCGAGGAGCGTGAAGATATCAAGTGTTAGATATAAGCTTCAAGTTGAAACGCATATTCAACTGTGAGGTTTAGAGTCTTAACAGATAATGGCTATACTTCAGTGAACTCTCATAACTTCTGTCTAGTTTTTACTCATGAACAAATTACAGCATCTCTCCGAGCAACCATCCTCACCACTCCGACACTTTGCACAGCCATGATATTGGATCAAAACCAACTCTACTCCAATATTCTAGCAACACTTCCCTCTGACTCTTCCATCTCCGACTATTTACTCCATCCAGAAGGATGTTGGTCGAAAGATGGTGCAGGGTTTCTCAGACTCGACAACAGAATGTACGTTCTGGATAATGCCAACTTATGCCTCCGAGTTCTTTAGTATCATCACAACCATGTCCTAGCAAGACATCTGGGCCAAAATAAAACACTGGAACTCATATGGAGACATTATACCTGGCCAAACATTCACAACCATGTACAGAAGTTCTATAAGTCTTGCATTACCTGTATGAGATCCAAACCACAGTGTCACAGACCATACGGATCCCTCCAACAACTTCCTATCCCAGAACGCCTATGGAATTCAATTTCTATGGACGTCATAGAGAAACTCCCTTCCTCCTCTGGCTTCAACACCATCCTTGTTATAGTAGACTGCCTGTCGAAATAAGCCATATTCATTCCCACTCATGATACCATCACTTCGGCAGAACTAGTATACCTTTTCGTTATTCATGTTTTTCAAAGCATGGAGTTCCGTTTCATGTTACGTCTGACCATGGCTCAGAATTTGTCTCTCACTTCTTCCGCTTTCTAGGTACTGCCCTAGATATGAGACTTCATTTTACCAGTGGATACCATCTGGAGGCAAATGGTCAAGCGGAACAGACCAATCAGACATTGGAATAGTATCTCTATGTATATTGCAATTACCAACAGGACAACTGGTCCAAACTGTTACCCCTGGCGGAATTTGCTTACAACAATGCCTCTAGTGCTACCACTGGTGTCTCCCCTTTTTTCGCCAACAAAGGATATCATTCTAACCTCAGTGTGTACCCAGAGTAAGATATAGCCTCTTTCTGTGCCCGTGACTTCGTACTTAATCTTGACAAACTACAAAACACGCTCAAAGAGGAAATCGCCAAAGCCCAAAGACAATATCAACCCTCTGCCGACTCTCGTCGACAACAACCACTGGACTTCTAAGTTGGACAATCAGTATTCGTTGACAACAACCACCAGACTTCTAAGTCAGACAATCAGTATTCGTCAGATCACAGTACTTCCGGACGACTCGCCCATCAAAGAAACTCTCCAAAAAGTACCTCAGACCATACAAGATAATTGCCTAGCCCAGTCCACAATCCTTCACACTCTGCCTTCTGGACACCATGAGGGCCACCCATTCTGTATTCCATGTCTCTATGCTCGAACCAGCCACACCCAACACCTTCCAGCAGCACTCCGAATCTCCACCAGCACTGGTAATTATCAACGGAGAACCAGAATACGAGATCTCCAAGATAATTGACTCCAAGATTGACTGCCGGAGGGCATGCAAACTGCTATACAAGGTTATATGGCTAGGATATGAAGATACCAACAACGACTCCAAATGGTTACCAGCAACGGAACTGGAACATGCCAAAGAGTTACTGAATGATTTTCATCTCAAGTATCTATCTAAACCGGGACCATTACGACCCTGAATTACCTCCATTCCATTTCCTCGACTCCATTTCTCTGCATTCACTCCACTTCAAAAAAAAAAAAAAAAAATCCTTGAGTACTTGTACACATTCCAGAGTGCAGTTTCCTTTGCACTGACTTGCTTACTTGTATTCTGCTCCACAGTTTCTGTTGCAATCTGATACTTGTATTCCTCTGCAGTCTCTATTGCAAAACTTGTGTACTTGTATTCCTCTGCAGTTTCCCTTGCGGTCGTCTGATACTTGTATTCTTGCTTCATCATTTATCGTCACTCACATCCATGTTCTGCCACAGGGAAAACAAAATTTATCAAACAAAAAGATTACAAAATTCCCATACCAACAGAAAATGTGACTAGAGAAAAACTACTACTCTTCTCTTCCACACCTTCTATTCTGTTCTCCTCTTCTTGTTCTCTGACTTCTTCTTTCTCCTCCACTCTGTCTATCATTTCCTCTTTCTTTTTCCCTTTCTCCTTACTCTTTTGTACCTCTGTCTCCTCTCCCTCGGACTCTAGCCACGATAATGGCTCCTTCTTGGAATCCTGGCTCTTTATTTCAGCCAGCTTCTCTAATGCCACTGTGATCCTCTACACGTCCTTCCTCAATCCGCTCAACTCACTCAGGCCCTCTAACTTTCTTGAAATCTCTGCCTTCCACTCTGTATCCATCTGTTGCTTTAATTTCCTTGCATTTGACCTCCTGGCTGTTTCTACCTTGGCTTTTGCTCATGCCTTGTCTGCATTGAAAGGCTTACAGGCAGCCTTGGCCTTGGCACAGGGAGCACAGGAAATTGCGTGACTACAAAAAAGGAATTAGCAGAGAGAAACAGTTCAAATGATACTTACGGCAAAGTTTGAGGTATGCATAAGATTCCAAAGTCCACGCACCTCTCGTACAGACTTCCTCCACCAACGGCCGACGTTCCCAATTCTCTTGCCAACTCCTCACGTCGTTGGCAAGCCTCTGGAGTTTCTTGTGGCAGATATCAAACACATTGCCTCTTGGTCAGAGGTGGAAGGTCAATTAAATTCATTTCCTCATTAGAAGGAGGAGTTGTGGGAGGTAAAAAAGTCTTGGTCCAATTCTTATGACGTTGTTTTTCAACAGTGGCAACACGATCTGCTTCGAGATGATGGGCTAGTTCCCTCTGTTATTTTTCTTCCCTACTCTGTGCCTCTTCCTCCTTTTTCCTCTGCACCTCTTTGTCATGACTTGGCAAATCGGCTAAGTCATCATTTCCTTTTCCTTTTCCTTTTCTTTTCTTTTATTTTATTTTGAATATTATTTTTCTTTTCTTTTCTTTTCTTTTTCTTTTCTTTTTAAATATCAACGGATGCGTGAGAGCAAGTTGACTCATAGGGAAGCACAAGATAAAAGGACAGGGTTAGGATTACTCTGCTTGTATAAATAGTGTACAGAATCTAACCGGAACTCTATCGAGTTCTTCTTGTCAAATGCTGATAAAGGAGTAGTTGGCTTAATTCCAGCTTTGGAGTTGGCTAGTCTGACATTAAAACTCGATAGCATTTCTGAGCACTGTCTGCCTTGGACCTTGCTCACTCTCTTATCTCATTTAAATCAACCCTCAGCCACTGATCGTCACGATCAGCAGCCACCTCCATACATAGTCAGGCCCTTGGCTTAAGGGGACTTCACTGTCAGTTAGGGACAGTGGGTGGAAGTATAGTACCAAGCTTGGGTATTACCACTGAGACCTGATCTTGCAATCAAGCAGTGTTTAGTAGTATACTTGTCTTTTTCTTGGTATAAACCTTGTGCTGCACTCCATTGTGAGTTGGTACACACAGAGGATTGACAGTTACCACTAGTGGGCTGTCTAGATTAGAGATCTCCCCTGTGGAGTGATAGTCTAACCATAATATTAGGGCAGTAGTCAGTAAGGCAGTAGGTGTCTGGTTGGGTGAAGATCTTGCGCCCCAACAGACGTAGCACTAAGTAAGATCAAAACATTAACTCTGTACCCTTCTTGAGACGTCATTATTATGTCTCAAGAACAATACAATTCATTAATGAGCAGTCTGCTCAAAGGGAAACACGCTCTCGCCAAACTGAGGGAAGAATTAGAAGGAAGGAAGGGGAAGCTCTGTAGGAGCTGCAAAGGGTTCGGGCACCTAGCCTGAAACTGCAGGAATAAAAGGGAGAAAGAAAAAGGGGCAGAAATGCCTCAAAATAAATTCAAAGTTTTAAAGAATAGGGTGATGCAGTGTGGGGTAGAGGAGAGAGTAGTGAGAAGTGTGAAGATGGTAGTAGTAAGGTGTTTCAAGTGTGAAGGGAAAGAGCACAAGTGCAGGGAGTGCCCCCTATGGGAAAGGAAGGTGAAAAGGGTGGTGTGCCCCAGGGAGGGAAAGGCGCACCAAGGAGAAAGGAGACTGAGGAAAATGGAGGAAGAAAAGGCGGCACGCCCTGTAAAGGGAGAAGCGCAGCAAAAATGGAGGAGGAGTTCAACAGAAGAGTTAAGGAAGAGAGCAGAGGAACACTGTGGAAAGAGCGTCCCAGAAGAGGCGCAATTCCTAGAATTAGGGTAGTACGTCCCAGTGATAATAGTGACGTACACCGAGTGCAGAGGATGTGGGAGAAAAGGAAGTTATGCAGAAGACAACAGGGGCCAGGGAGTGCTCCAGGATAGAACATTCTGGTGTGGATGCAGGGGAAAGAAAAGAGAAAGCGGCATGCCCACAGAGAGGAAAAGCACAGCAAGGGAAGAGAAAGTAGCATGGCACACAGAGGCAAAGACGTAGCAAAGCAGCGCATGGTCAGGAGAACTGGAACGTGCAGCAAGAGAGGGGGGTAGTCGAAAGGAGGTCAGAAGAACCTTCAAAATGTTGAGAGAAGTGTGGTTGAATATTGGAGTGGAGAAAATAGATACACACGAAGGCGTAATGATAAAGGCGTTCCTGGACAGTGGCACAACGGGGATGTTTATGGATAGACAGATAGCAGCTAGGCATGGGTTCAAGCTGCAAAAGTTAGAGAGACCAATAGCCGTCAGGAATGTAGATGGCACAAACAATAGCGGAGGGGCTATTATGCACCAGGTAGAGTGCAATGTATTTTTCAAAGGCCATGTAGAAAGAATGCAGATGGATGTCTGCAAATTAGGAAAGACAGAAGTGATATTGGGTATGCCATGGTTAGCGGCACATAACCCAGAGATAAATTGGGAAACGGGAGAGGCGAAAATGACGAGATGTCCACCCCTGTGTGGTAGAAAGAGTCAGAAAAGGGAGAAAGTCAAAAGAATAGCAACTGAGGAAGAAGAGAAAATTGTCTGTTGGGTGATAGATGATAAAGAGGATTGGGGAAAAAAAGAAGAAATGGAGGAGGACCACAGAAAAATTGAAGAAATGGTCCCAAGGAAGTTCTTGAAGTGGAGAAAGGTGTTTGGGAAGGTAGAGTCAGAAAGGATGCCAACAAGAAAAGTCTGGGATCATGCCATAGATCTCAAAGAGACGTTTAAACCACGAAAGGGAAGAATTTACCCTCTATCCAAAAATGAGAGGGAAGAAGTTCAGAACTTTGTAGAAGATCAACTAAGAAAAGGGTATATTAGACCCTCAAAATCGCCTCAAACGTCACCAGTGTTCTTCGTAGGCAAAAAGGACGGAGAAAAAAGGATGGTTATGGATTACCGTAATCTAAATGACCAGACAGTGAAAAACAATTACCCACTACCATTAATCACAGAATTAATCAACAACATGGGTAGCAAGAAAGTGTTCACTAAGATAGATCTAAGATGGGGATTCAATAACATGCGGATAAAAGAAGGAGATGAGTGGAAGGGAGCGTTTACGATGCATGTGGGATCCTTCGAACCAATGGTCATGTTCTTTGGGATGACAAACTCACCAGCCACATTCTAGGCAATGATGAATGAGATCCTAAGGGACTTGATAAATGAAGGGAAAGTAGTGGCATTTGTAGACGATGTGTTGGTAGGAATAGAAACAGAGGAGGGACATGACGAAATTGTGGAGGAAATATTGAGAAGGTTAGAGGAGAACGACTTGTACATCAAGCCAGAAAAATGTGTATAGAAGGCGAGAAAGATAGGATTCCTAGGGGTCGTCATAGGGCCCAATGGGATAGAAATGGAAGCGGAGAAAGTGGACGGAGTACTGAGTTGGTCACAACCAAAAAATGTGAAAGATGTCAGAAAGTTTTTGGGCCTCACAAATTATTACAGGAGGTTCATCAAAGATTTCACCCGAATAGCTAGGCCAATGAACGTGCTTATGCGAAAAGATGAAAAGTGGTGGTGGGAGGAGGCACAGCAAAAGGCATTTGACGAGTTGAAGCGGGTCTTTACAACAAAACCAGTATTAGCGGCTCTGGACTTGAACAAAGAGTTTAGAGTAGAAGCAGACACTTCAAATTATGCTACTGGAGGAGTACTCTCGATGAAGTGCTCAGACGACAAATGGAGACTAGTTGCTTTCATTTCAAAATCTCTAAGTGATACAGAGTGGAACTATGAGATTCATGATAAAGAAATATTAGCAGTAGTCAGATGTCTAGAAACATGGAGACACTTCTTAGAAGGAGCAGTGATTAAATTTGAGATATGGACAGATCACAAAAACCTCGAATACTTCATGAAAGCGCAGAAGTTAAATAGGAGACAAGCTAGATGGGCGCTATACCTATCCAGATTTAATTTTACGCTAAAACATGTTCCAGGAACTAAGATGGGGAAAGCGGACAGTTTAAGTAGGAGACCAGACTGGGAGGTAGGAGTAGAAAAGGATAATGAGGATGAGATGATGATAAAGCCGGAATGGCTAGAAGTGAGAAAGACAGAAGTGGTAGAAATCATAGTAGACGGGGTAGATCTACTAGAGGAAGTAAGAAAGTCAAAAGTGAAAGACGACGAAGTAGTAAAGGCAGTGGAAGAAATAAAGCGGGCGGGAGTAAAGATGCTAAGAGATGAGGAATGGAGAGAGGTGGACGGCATTATGTATAAAGAAGGGAAAGTTTATGTGCCAAAAGACGAGAAGTTGAGAGCAGAAATCGTTAGACTACACCATGATACACTGATAGGAGGGCATGGGAGACAGTGGAAAATGGTAGAACTGGTAACCAGGAACTTTTGGTGGCCAGGAGTAACTAAGGAGGTAAAGAGATATGTAGAGGGGTGTGACACTTGCCAGCAAAACAAAAATTGCACGGAACAGCCAGCAGGAAAATTAATGCCAAACTCAATCCCGGAAAGACCTTGGACGCACATATCGGCAGACTTTATCACCAAGTTGCCTCTAGCGCAAGGATATGACAGTATTCTAGTAGTAGTGGATCGGCTAACTAAGATGGTCCACTTCATACCAACTACAGAAAAGACGTCGGCAGAAGGATTAGCAAGGTTGTTCAGAGACAATGTGTGGAAGTTACATGGTCTACCTGAGAGCATTATATCAGACAGAGGACCACAATTTGCAGCAGGGTTGATGAGGGAGTTGAATGAAAAGTTGAGGATTAAGAGTAAATTGTCGACGGCGTTCCACTCTCAAACAGATGGACAAACAGAGAGGGTTAACCAAGAGCTGGAACAATACTTAAGAATGTTCATCGATCATAGGCAAGAGCAATGGCCAGAATGGTTAGGAACAGCAGAGTTCGCATATAACAATAAAGCGCACTCAAGTACTAGAACGTCGCCTTTTAAGGCAAACTACGGGTAAGATCCCAGGATGGGGTTTGAAGAAAGGAAGAAGGGGAGATATGCAGGGGCAGAGAAATTCATCGAGAAGATGAAAGAAATACAGGAGGAAGCAAAGGCAGCGCTAGGCAAAATGCAAGCAGATATGAAGAAGTATGCCGACAAGAAAAGATCGGACGTAGAAGAGTATAAAGTAGGGGACTTGGTCATGCTCAGCACTAAAGACCTGAAATATCAGATGGTCAGGAGGAGGATGGAGAAATTGACAGAAAGATTTGTAGGCCCTTATAAAATTAAGAAGATCATATCATTGAACACAGTTGAATTGGAACTACCTAGTACCGTCAAAATACATCCAGTAGTCAACGTTAGTAGAATACGTAGATATGTAAGGCAAGTAGAGGGGCAGAAAAAGGAGCAACCAGCTCCAGTAATAATTGAAGGAGAAGAAGAATAGGAGGTAGAGAGAATCTTGAACAAGCGACAAGTAAGAGGAAAAGACAAATACTTGGTATGCTAGAAGGGATTTATAGTGGAGTCCGATACCTGGGAAGAAAGAGAGAATTTGGAAAACACAAAAGAAGCAATTGAAGAATTTGAGAAAGAATATCGGCAAGACATAGAAGATGTGGCGTGGCAAGAATGCAAGGAAACAACGTTTAAGTGGGGAGAATTACCAGGAAAGTTTATGGTGAAGATGTTATATGGATGGTCGGACAAACAATACGACCAGGAATATTGGGGTAGGCTGGAGAGAAATTGGAGACAATAGAAGGGCAGGAAATCTGTAAGAAGAGAGGCGATGAAGACGATCCCGGAAAAAGAAGAAGTCGAGGAAGAAAATTTGGAAGTCCGAGAATGGACAGAGGAAGATGAAGACGGGATGGGTGACATAGTCAACCCATACTACGAATTGTAGGAAAATTCCTCAGGACGAGGAAACTTGAGAGGGGGGTGGTGTCATGACTTGGCAAATTGGCTAAGTCATTATTTCCTTTTCCTTTTCCTTTTCTTTTCTTTTATTTTATTTTGAATATTATTTTTTTTTTTCTTTTCTTTTTAAATATCAACAGACATGCGAGAGCAAGTTGACTCATAGGGAAGCGCGGGATAAAAGGACAGGGTTAGGGTTACTCTGCTTGTATAAATAGTGTACAGAATCTAACGGGAATTTTATCGAGTTCTCCTTGTCAAACACTGATAAAGGAGCAGTTGGCTTAATTCCAGCTTTGGAGTTAGCTAGTCTGACACTCTTCCTCCAATTGTTTCCGCTCTACTATTTTTGTTTCTTTTCAGGCTTGGCGCTCAAGGCGTTTCTTCTCTTCCTGCTATCGAAGCAGGGTTTCTGTCTCAGCACGTCTTCTTGCCAACTCAGCCTCATAAAGCTCATCATCGGAGTCAGAGAGGTTAGCGATAGAGGTAGACTTGAAGGACATGGTGGTAGATTTTCAAGTTGAAAGTCCACATTGAAAAATTTTTAAAACTGGAGTCAGGTGATATTTAAATTGCTTATGCATAGAAGCTTCAAGAGCTCAGCCTTAAAGGGGGGGGGGTACTGTCATATTCTGAAAATATGATAATTATATAATTTATTTCTCCTAATAATTCTCCTAAAAGTAATGATAGTAGGATAGTATAGTAGACTACTCTCCTTCTATTCTAGACTTCCTATAAGTACTGTGTAGTTACAGTGTAATTCCTCAGTCTGTAAATTAACATCAACTAGTCTCAATCTTATCTTATCCCCTCCGACTCCTCCACTTGCCCACTTAGGACCTCTGTCTTGACGACTTCCATCACTCCAAAATATGTGACCAACCCTATGACCAGAGACCGGGGTGCAACACATAAGTTGAAGCCAAGGTCGTTCAACAAGTCATTCTTCGCTCCGACGTCCTTGCCTGTCCACTAGAGCCTTCTTTCTGGTTCTGCGATTACTATTAAGTACCCTCTATTCTCTGAGGTAGTTTAGTACATCACTACGGAGTATAATTCTATTATTACTCCACTCCTCCGCACTCCATCCGTTTGTCCTTGACATAATATAAGAGAACAACCCTGAGATCGCTTAGATAACCTGGTAGAGTTCACATCAGCTAGTGTTCCCATGGATCCTTGGAGTCTGCGGTCTATAGTTCCTTTCCCTCTAGTCCGGGTCTCTATCACAGTACTACATAGCTATATCTGGTAGTGTAGTTATTATTGTCCTGATGTCTGTGTCCATAGCGACCAGTGCACAGACCAGGCTAGTCTAGTATAAGTAGCTAGTGATGTACAGTAGAATACCTTACCTCAACAATAGTTTGATCTCCTGGGCTATTCAACAATCTAACTTAAGACGCCTCTTATACTATATTTGAGTGTGTTCTGGGACGCCTCTGAGTGTCCCCTTACACATAAGTCATAACTGTCACAAACTTCATTTGGCCATATCTCCATCAATTCTTCAACGATTCTCACGGTCTCAACGGCTACGGAAAGCCCTTGAAAAGACCTTTCAATTGATACCAGTCACGTCTCAAAGTGATCAGTATTGGCTGAGATATTAGGCAGATCAACTGGTAACCACCATGGTACCATTTATTAAATCACCAATATCTCAGAAACCGCCATGATCTAAGCTTCAGTTCTAGGCTCATCAGAAGCCCTCTTCATACTGCTCAGAATGAGCCTAAAACAACCTCAAGGCAATCAGTATCAGTGGAGATATGAAGGCCTCAATGTTTGCACATGGACTTTATTAATTACCCATAGATAGTCATCTGTCCTTTTCTTAGAACAAAGGACAGCCTCCATAT
>Ga0153958_1000469_pt1 | contig 10375 bp, 4 predicted proteins | sample TSFL042MetaG_FD_104719 | JGI IMG/M metagenome (GOLD analysis project Ga0153958, IMG submission 104719) | Attine ant fungus gardens microbial communities from Florida, USA - TSFL042 MetaG | ecosystem: Host-associated > Fungi > Mycelium > Unclassified | place: USA: Florida, Wekiwa Springs... | reverse complement strand
ATGTATATAAGGACTCATAGTCTGAGGATTAGACCTCAGACTTAACAACATCTTTTGTCACTTGTCTAACTTCACATTTTTGAACTCTTTAAAGTATCAAAGCACCCATCACAAATAGTAAGTAACCATTTGTGATAATACTGTCACAGTTGTACCATGGACCAGTAGTCACATACTGTATGATTTACCACTACACCAAAAGGGCAACATTAGTAAGGCTACTTGCTAACGAGGGTCCAGCTATTTATGTAGTTCATTTGAATAGGTATTTTGTTATACCTCCATGATACTATTTAGTAGTCACTTTTTGTGACAAAGTCCAAGGTAAAAGAAAAGAAATATTAATAATGACTTAGCCATTTTGCTAAGTCATAATACTACTATCTTCTTCTACTCTCTAACTATTTCAGCTCAGTCCCTTGTAACCTGCACCAATGTAATAGCTACAACTAAGAACTTTATAGCATTGAGTAGTATAGTCTGTATAGCTCGATATGACAATAAATTTGTGTTGTCTGCATCACCTATAGCTGAGAATTTACAAAGATGTAATAAAACACTATACACTATATGCAAGGATAAAAAAGTGCTATATGGCTACTCTTATAATGATGAATGGTTCTTGGACTCTGGTGCCTCTGCCCATTTTACTCCTTTTAAGTCTGACTTTGTCTCTATGACTCAAGGAAATTATGGTTGTGTTGAGATAGCCAATTCCAAAGTACCTTTTTTTATAGTTGCTATAGAAACTGTTCTCATAGCATATGAAATCATTGACCCTAAAGACAGAACAACCAGAACTGCTATCTCTAAACTATGGCTAGTATATGTAAGGGGACATCTAGGATAATGCTTAGTAAGTTCTAAGGGTCTAAATCTATTAGTGGCCTATTAACAGATCGTGTATCGCATTCCCATCATTCCTTACTTCTCCTGTCTGTATCATGCAGTATGATGCCTTCTATCTATAATGAGGACAATTGTGATTACTGATCCATGTACATATGACTGCCCATGTGATTGTCTGGTGTAGTATATATACTAGCAATGTGTTGTAGATTTACTTCACTTGAATCTCAAACTAGTTTCCAGGACTATCTACTAGCTTAAGGGAGATCGCCTCTGAGTGGTTCCCTAACAGTATACTGTGTTCCTGGAATGATCATATACCTCCTCTCCACTGAACAGTTACTTCAGTCTGGATTGAGTATAGAAGACACAATAGATGGTTCAACCTTTTGCAACTCATCTAGTGATGCTGTTCTCTTTGTCCTACCTAATCTTTGGGGGAGCATCCAGGTTGTGAGAACATAGATCATTAAGAACAATATTCCTAATCCTATGAGCCTTGTTACAAAGCACCCAGATTATGAGATAATTTATCGTTGACTTGGGCATGTTCCTGATAAAGCCATAAGACATATTTTAGACAATTTTGAAGGTGCTAAGAAGATCTGCTTCCCTAACAAGACCCAGTGCAAGAAAAAAGATCCAAACATATTGACATCTGATATCACTATGTCAGAGATGCAATAGAGGATGACAAAATCAGACCATACTATATTGATGGAGCCAGGAACCCTGCTGATATCTTGACTAAGAATCTTAGTGTCAGAATAGCTAACTCCTGAGCCAGAATAAAGCCAACTGCTCCTTTATCAGTACTTGACAAGAAGAACTCAATAGAGTCCTCATGTATTTCTTGTATACTACTTTCCCATGGTTGTCATATGACTTGATTTGTGTGACATCTGTCCTGTGACATGTGACACTTTCCTGCACTCCTTCCTTGTGTAGTAAGTCCAAAAGAAAAAGAAAAGAAAAGAAATATAAATAATGACTTAGCCATTTTGCCAAGTCATAACACTATCCCCCTTTTAAGGTTCCTTGTCCTGAGGATTTACAGTTCATAGTAGAGGTCTACCATGTTACCTATTTCATCTTTATTTTCCTCTAATGTTTTTTTTTCTCCCTTCCATTTTTTCCAGTTTCTTTCTAGTCTTTTCTAGTATTCCTGGTCATACTGTTTGTCTGACCATCCAAATAGTTTTCTTACCATGAACTTTCCTGGCAATTCTTCTCTTCTAAATGTCCCTTCCTCTCTTTCTTGCCGATTTATTTCTTCCATGTCCCTCCAATATTCTTTCTCAAATTCTTTGATTATTTCTTTTGCATTTTCTAAATTCTCTCTTCCTTTCCAGGTGTTAGATTCTGCCATAAAACCTTTCCACCTCACTAAGTATTTATCCTTCTCTCTTATTTGTCACTTATTCAGGATTTTTTCTACCTTCCATTTCTTTAATTATGACTAGAGTTGGTTGTTCTTTCCTCTGTCCTTTTACCTGCCTTATGTATTTTCGTATCCTACTAACATTGACTACTGGGTGTATTTTTACTGTACTAGGTAGTTCTAGTTCTACTGCATTTGATGATACAATTTTCTTGATTTTATAGAGCTCTATATACTTCTTTATTAACTTCTCTGTTCTTCTCCCAACCATTTGATATTTCAGATTCTTAGTACTCAGCATCACTACTTTATACTTATTGACTTCCACCCTTTTTTTATCTGCATAATTTTTTATTTTTTCCTGTGCTTTCCTTAGTGTTGCTTTTGCCTCCTCCTAGATTTCCTTTATCTTTGCGATAAATTTCTCTGCTCTCTCATATTTTTCCTTCTTTTTTATTTCAAACCCCATCCTAGGATTTTGTCCATAATTTGCCTTAAAAGGCAATGTTTTAGTACTTGAGTATACTTTATTGTTGTATGCAAACTCTGCTGTTCCTAACTAGTCTGGCTACTGTTCCTGCCTATGGTTAATAAACATTCTTAAGTACTGTTCTAGCTCTTGGTTGACCCTCTCTGTTTGTTCATCTGTCTGAGAGTGGAACACCATCAACATTTTACTTTTGATCCCTAGCATCCTATTCAGCTCTCGTATTAACCCTGCTACAAACTGTAGTCCTCTATTTGATATGATACTTTCAGGTAAACCATGTAGTTTCTACACATTGTTTCTAAACAGCCTAGCCAATTCTTCTGCCATTATCTTTTCTGTAGTTGGAATAAAGTGGACCATTTTTGTTAGTCTGTCGACTACTACTAGGATTGAATCATATCCCTGTGCTAAGAGCAGTTTGGTAATAAAATCTGCTGATATATATGTCCAAGGTTTTTCTGGAATTGAATTTGGTATTAATTTTCCTACTAGCTATTCTGTGTGGTTTTTGTTGTGTTGGCAGACATTGCATCCCTCCACATATCTCTTTACCTTCTTAGTGACTCCTGATCACCAAAAGTTCCAAGTGACCAACTCCACTGTTTTCCACTGTTCCCCATGTCCTCCTACAGGCATATCATGATATAGCCTAACAATTTCCATTCTAAGCTCATTATCTCTAGGTACATATACTTTTCCTTCTTTGTATATTATACTATTAATTTCTCTCTACTCTTCATTTCTCAGTATTTTCACTTTTACCTGCTGTTACGCTGCAAGCAAATTTTCTGTGGAAAATAACATTTGATATGCTTTATACCAATGGATTCTTAATTAGAATTCGCTCTAGAACCCTTTCTATATCCTCAGAATGTAACACTATATGATGAGTATATTGAGCAGGTGATAATTGACCTAGAGCTTATATTGAGACCTCAAGAAGCAATTAGGATGAACTGGTATCGGATTACTAAGAGAATTACTGAGGGACTACACTCTAGATCCATTTTTGAATGGGCTAACTTAGAAGGATGGCAAACTTGTACTTTAGAACCAGTACTACTCAGACAATGAACTTAGACTAACAGACTTTGTGCTTGTAAATAAACATTAATAGCATCAGATCAATTATATTTAGATAAATGACCTCTAGGATATAACTTGGAGATACTAGACATTTATGAGGACTTGCTAACTATTTAACAGGTAATCAATGAAGTCCAAATTACAAAGCAGCATCAAGAGAATGATAGGGGAAAACGGAAGAATATTCTAGAAGGAAGTGGCAATGAAGATGTTGCAAAAAGATATTAATGTATTAAAGACATTATATGAGAAATAAGAGAGATCACGATGAAAGGGTACAAAAGGGAATTGCATACTGGAACAAACAAAATAATGATGTACCAGCTCTCAATTGCATGCTAAAGGTCTAAGGGAAGATAATTAAAGTTGAAGGTTTATAAATAATTAGAGAAATAAGAATTATACGCAGCTCTAGTAAAATATATGTTGGTGGTTGTAAAAAGATTGTAAGATTTCTCTAGATTGTCGTCACATAGCCTTCCTAAGGTATCAACCTTTACACATCATGACAAAAGCTCCTTTGGAAAATATAGTTAGTTGATCACTCATGGACTCTCCACACTCAGTTGCCCTCTTGTTTGCACCCTCAACACCAAACTTTATGGATGTGATACAATCCAAGTGTGCACCTAGCCAAGCTTTCCCAGTCTACTGTCCTCTCCAAAGCTTGTCTGAGTTACATCTGCTATTCCTCTCTAGATTGAGTTCTGGGTATATTCTGTGTTTTTCTCAAGACATCCCCCTGGTCCTAGTTTTCTTACTCTCAATAGATCTGCATTCATGATTCCAGAGGCAATGTAGATGGAGGTAGGAGTTAAGAGGTTTTTCCCCAATCCAACTGCACTCTGGATACTATATTAAAAGTATCACAAAGCTCTGAAACTCAAAAAATAAAATATAAAAAGAGAACTATTACTACTTTTGGATTTCCTTCAGTTCCTTTCTGTCCTAGTCCTTCTAAAATCCTACTGATAACATGGTTCTCTTTTGTCTTTACAATGATATATCCCCTCACCAAGTCTTTCCTATCAAAGATGACATGTCTTCATTGCTGCTTTCTTCTAGAATATTCTTCTGTCTTCCCCTATTATACTCTTGATGTTGCTTTGTAATTTGGACTTCTTCAATTACCTGTTAAATAGTTAGCAAGTCCCAATAAATGTCTAGTATCTCTAAGTCACATCCTAGAGGTCATTTATCTAAATATAATTGATCTGATGCCATTAATGTTTATTTACAAACACAAACTCTATCAGTCTAAGTTCATTTTTTGAGTAGTATTGATTCTAGAGTACAAGTTTGCCATCTTTCTAAGTTAGTCCATTCAAAAGTAAATCTAGAGCATAGTTCCTTGGTAACATTCTTAGTAACCCAATGCCAGCTTATCCTAGTTGCCTCTTAAGATATCAGCATAAGCTCTAGGTCAGTTATCACCTGCTCAATGTCTTTATCTTATAGTATTACATTCTGAGGATTATAGAAAGGGTTCTAGAGTGAATTCTAATTAAGAATCTATTAGTATAAAGTGTATCAAATGTTATCTTCCATGGAAAATTCACTTGCAGTGTAATAGTACCACTTTTTCCTCTACCTCACATTGCATCACCTGGCTACTCAACACTTCAAACTTATTTTGGGGAATAGCTTTTTCCTTTTCTTTCCCTCCTCTATTCCTGCAGTTTTGGGCCAGGTGCCCAAACTTTTTATACCTGAAACACAGCTTCCTCTTTTTTCTTCAAGTTCTTCTCTCAGTCTGGCAAGAGATTGTTTCTGTTTGAGCATGTTGCTCAGGATAGAGTTATATTGTTCTAGAAACATGGTACTACATTTCCAGAAGAAGGTATGGATTTAATGATTTGATCTAGCTAAAGTTATATCTATTAGGGCACAAGATCTTCATCCAACCAGACATCTACTGCCCTACTGACTACTGCCCTAGTAATATGGTTGAACTATCACCTCACGGGGAGGATCCCTAATCTAGACAGCCTTCTAGAAGTAACTGTCACTTCTCTGCATATACCAACTCACAATAGAGTGCAGTACGAGGTTTATACTAAGAAGGGTACAAGTAATCTACTAAACACCACTTGTTTGTAAGGTCAGGTCTTAGAAATGATATCTGAGTTTGGTACCACTCTTTCACTATCAATTCCTAACTGATTGACAAGTCCCCTTAAGCCAAGGGCCCAGCTATATATAGAAATGACTAATGATTATGATGATCATTAATTGAGGGTTGATCAGTAATAAGAATAAAAATAGACAAGGTTCAAGATGAACGGTGCCTGGAAGTGATAGAATCAAGTTCTAATGTTAGAATAGCTAACTTCTGAGCTGGAATAAAGCCAACTGCTCCTTTATCAATACTTAACAAGAAGAACTTGATAGAGTTCTTATGTATTTCTTGTACACTACTTATACAATTGTTACATGGTCTGTACACTACTTTCCTATGGTTGTTATGTGACTTGATTTGTGTGACATCATTGCTGTGACATCTGTTCTGTGACATGTGACATGTGACACTTTTCTGCACTCCTTCCTTGTGTAGTAAGTCCAAAAGAAAAAGAAAAAAAAAGAAATATAAATAATAACTTAGCCATTTTGCCAAGTCATGACACTTGGCCAAGTACTGTTCTATTAATTCCATCCACTCCTTGGTTTGGAGATTTTCTAGATTCTTTTTTTAATTTATATTGTCACTCAATGACTACTGCTTTGAGTGAGTAAGAGTATTAAATTAAATAATTATTGTACTATGTATTACTGTAGGTTAATATATTGAGCTATGCTTACATAAGCAGGGCTTGCTTCTTCATCTCAACTACCATATCATAAACTGCTCTGCTTTTCTCAAGATCTCTCTTCCCTATTAGGCTGTCTATCAATATCTGTTGAATAACCCAGTAAGTGGACTATTATTTGTCTCTACTGTAATTGCTGCTCTCCATCCTTCTAACAGTTTGTGTTGAAGTCAGTCTGCTATGCTTCCTTTCTATAACAGTTTATATGACAGTAAACAATGTTGTCTATCAGATTGCTTTGCTGTCATGGAGTAGCATCCTTGTTATGGAATGACATCGAGTTGTCTTGAAAACTCCATTTGCTAAAGTATTTGTTTCAGATATTTACATATAAATTTAAAAATATAGTTATATTTTAATTAAGTCTTTTTGTTTTTTTGTCTTTTTGTCTTTTCCCCTATGCTCAATTTATTTTGCTACGACATTTGTTCCCTTTCAACAATGATGTCATGCCAGACAGCTATTTAGGTAATATGGCATTTTTTATCATAATAACTATAATAATCAGCTTAAGAGATAAGTCTGCCTTCCCAGATACAACTACTAAAAGCCCCAGTTGTAAGACTCTAGCCATGATGACTTAAGTCTACTCCAAGTCAGAGTTGACAAAGAGAACTTGATAGAGTTCCCATTTGATTTTGTACACTACTTATACATTTTACTATAATAGCTGTGTAATATCCTCTTATGGTCCTTATGTTATTCCCATCATATGTTTATCTTATCACATGTTGTGACTGTGACCTGTGAGTTTATGATGTGACCGATGTCATGCTTTGTGACTATATGACTGTCATGTAATACTTTCCTATCCTTTATCTTAGTAATAATCTAACTAAATAAAACAAAACAAAACAAAAAGAAAAATAGAAAATGACTTAGCTATTTTGCTAAGTCATAATACCAGTTATGGACTTATGTATACCAGAGTAATAACTATGACCACTACTATACAAACCTCATAGAACCTTCCTAGGCATTTCATAACAGATTTACAATAGACTTCCTTCTAGAGTTCTTTCAAGAGTGGAAAGAACCTTAAGGGTTTTACTTCCTATATGATATCATGTCTCAGCAGATTATTACTCTTTTTATAAACACCTAGGTTACTATTAGATTGGGACCATCATTTCTGATAGCTATTTATAACAAGAACTAGAGAGATAAAGCTCTCACAAAGGAATCATGGACATATAGAATGAGATTGAGCTATTATTAAAAATGTAAAGAGAAAGAAAAGAAGTAGAAGAAAGACCCAGAAAGTTAGGGAGAGAAATAGAAAAAAGAAGATTGATAAAGATAATGTGCTCAAGAGTGTAGTAACTTAGCCTGAGATAACACTCCTTATCTAAGTTGACAAGAAGAACTCGATAGAGTTCCTGTTGGATTCTCTATACTACTTATACAACTACTACATAGTCTGTACACTATTTCCCTATACCTTATGTGACTTGTCATGTGACACTATGTGATGTGATCTGTGATATTCTATTATGTGACTTGTGACACTTGTGATGTGACACTTTCCCACACTCCTTCCTATGTAGTAAGTCCAAAAGAAAAGAAAAAGAAAAGAAAATATAAATAATAACTTAGCCATTTTGCCAAGTCATGATAAAGAGCAGACTAATGTGAGATTAATATTTCTCTTTACTGTCTATCAAGAGGCTTAAGAGCTATCTATTATTCAGAGAAGAACCCCAGAATGTCAGCGACTAACTTAAGATCTTAGTCTAGGGTTTAGACCAAAAAGCTTTTTGTAAGGGGATAGCTCTATTTCTACCCTGAAACTGCATAATGATACTCTGGAGCGACCTAAGCCTGTTCAAGTATTACTTTAGTAATACTTGAACATACTAGTATAGCTTCAATCACAGAGACCCTGACACTTAGAATGTAAACCTAGTATATAATATAGAACATCCCTTCAGGAGCCTTATCCTAATCTCTGAGGATTCTCCTGGAGGTGAGTTGTATCATAATTGCAAACTGTAATATTAACTGAGGATTCTCCTGGAGTCTTGTGCCCAGTTGCTCTTATACTTTTCAGGGTTAGAAGAAAACTCGATAAAGTCCTTGCTTTATTCTGCTATACTACTTATACATTTCTGCATTGTTTGTCCTTATTTATTCTACAAGTCTTTATCAGTCTAGGGTTCAATTCCAGTCCATGTCATATCTTTGGTCATGGTTAAGGTAACTCATGACACAGGAGTAGAATTAAAGGAGTAGAAAGTAGTAGTCAAGTTATCATAAATGATCACTTACTGTTGGTGATGGGTGCTTTGATACTTTAAAGAGTTCAAAAATGCAAAGTTAGATGAGTGACACAAGATGTTGTTAAGTCTAAGGTCTAATCCTCAGACTATGAGTTCTTATATATATAATTGTGATGGTCTGTGCACTAGGACAGATTATCACATGCTACTATCTATTATTCTACATATAGCAGTGCCTTTGTACTGTAAATAGTGATAACTTAACCATATGGAGGCTGTCCTTTGTTCTAAGAAAAGAATAAATAACTATCTATGGGTAATTAATAAAGTCTATGTACAAATATTGAGGTCTTCATATCTCCATGAATATTAATTACCTCAGCATTGTTTTAGACTCATTCTGAGCAGTACAAAGAGGGCTTCTTTGATGTCTAAAAGCAAAGCATCAATCATGGCAGTTTCTGAGATATTGGTGATTTAATAAATAGTGTAAGGGCAACTGGGCACAAGACTCCAGGAGAATCCTCAGTTAATATTACAGTTTGCAATTATGATACAACTCACCTCCAGGAGAATCCTCAGAGATTAGAATAAGGCTCCTGGAGGGATCTTTTACATTATATACTAGTTTTACATCCCTTAGTGTCAGGGTCAGTGGGATTGGAGCTAAACTAGTGTGTTTAAGTATTACTAGTTAAACAGGCTAAGGTCGCTCTGGAGTATTGTCATGCCATTCAGGGATGGAAATGGAGATGTCCCCTTATAAATAGTACCATAGTAGTTATCTGTTGATCTACCTGATATCTCAGCCAATATTGATTGCCTCAAGATATGACTGGTATTTATCAAAAGGTCTTTTCAAGGGCTTTTGGGTGCCATTAAGACTATGAGAATCATCAAAGAATTAATAAAGATATGGCCAAATGAAGTTTATAACACAAGTAATTGGAAGAGATTGTAAGAGGACATCTAGGGTCATACTTAGTAAGTTCTGAGGGTCTGTTCTATTAATAGCCTAGTGACAAATCGTGTATCACACTCCCACTATTCCTGACTTCTCCTGTCTATGTCATGCAGTGCGATGCCTATTATTAGTTATTCTAGGACATTCTGTGATTATAGGTCAGTTACTATGGTGCTGTGTGCCTGACTATCTAGTATAGTATATATACTAGCAAGTATGTGTAGATATACCCCTACTTGAATCTCAAACTAGTTTCCAGGACTATTTACTAGCTTAAGAGTGATTACCTCTGAGTAGTTCTTTAACAGAGGTGCTACTTCATTATTCTGCTCTTACTATCTTTGAAAATTTTGGAATTTTCTTTGTTTCTTTTTTTTTGTTGTATTATTGCTTTGTAATCCTAATAAAATGCTCTAGGACACAAAAAGAACATTATCATATTATTCCTCTATCATCCCTCTTTGTTACTCTAGAGCTGAAAGACTATTTGAGTGATTGAGTTTTTATTTTCACTTCTTTATAGCAACTTAGCCTGAGATGACTTAACTACACTTCAAATCTGAGTTGACAAGAAAAACT
>Ga0153958_1000467_pt1 | contig 10397 bp, 10 predicted proteins | sample TSFL042MetaG_FD_104719 | JGI IMG/M metagenome (GOLD analysis project Ga0153958, IMG submission 104719) | Attine ant fungus gardens microbial communities from Florida, USA - TSFL042 MetaG | ecosystem: Host-associated > Fungi > Mycelium > Unclassified | place: USA: Florida, Wekiwa Springs... | reverse complement strand
TGGAAGAGGAACTGCCGGTATGACTCTCTACTCGTGAGTGCGATACCGAATGCGAACCCGTAGAATTGACCTCGGAAATATTTCTGTTGTTTAATTGAGACATCTGAGCTGATGGGGGTCTCAAATCACTTTGATGTCGGGTGGAGTCGCTGCTATCTGTGGAACATGAGTGTGACAAGCACCATCATCCAATCATCAGCATCGTCTGAACATATTCAAAAACGTAAAGAGGTGTGTAATAAGGGTAGAGTGCTTGAAAGGAGTTGAGGCAAGTAACGTACTCTTTCTGGACAAGTCAGACGAATTAAATGCATCCGCGTGACCTTCTGACGCCCCAGGCTTTTCGAGGCCATTGTTATTTGTGGGGCTAGGAGGCTTCCTGGGCTCGGTATCGCCACTTTCATTTACTGCAGGGATTGACTTGGAGGATGAGTGTCGAGATAGGTGTGGAGGGAAGCGAACGACGAAAGGATCATGGTCATCGTCGTTTCCACTAAGCGAAGTTGTCTGTGATGGACTCGAACGAGAGGTGGAAGTCGATGGTGCAATATTCGGAACGTTAAGTGGATGTGAGAGAGAACGTGTGACGATGGGTTTTGATCTAGGAGGGACTAGATGCGCTGCGTCAGAAGGTGTGACTATTGCCCGTGGCTGTTTCTGAGCTTGGTGGACATGTGTCAGTGCCACTTGTTCCTTCATACGTTCTGTCCATACGTTCACGGCGGGCGCAGTTTTTGGGGAGTGTACGTGGTTCGCCTGTTCGTTAAGGTCCTTCGCAGCGCTCCGTGAAGACATCTCAGTGAGCAGTCCTGGGAAATCAGAAGCAGTGGGTTGAGATCTGCCTACGACTTCGACGGGATTGATGGGCTTGTGTGATTGAGAGGCGGCATTCGAACGCGGCAACACTGAGGAAGATGCTCCAGACGCGGCCGGGACGGCTGGAAAATCCAAGGTAGAGTTCCGAACAAGTTTAGGAGAGTGTGCCCTTTTTACACGTTCAGCATAAGAGACTGGAGGATTGACCAAGGGAGCGGGCGGTGAGGAAACCATCTGCCTGCGTACAATATACCTGAAGTGTACTGGCACGCAATCGATAATGGTGGTTGTAAGACGAGATCGCGGGGGATATTTTACCTATGAAAGGGGAGCTAGATGGGAGCTAGAAAGGGTCAGGAAGTATGACACAGAGATATTGGAAGGTACGGACCTTGGGGGTTGACAAACACGCTTGCTCATCATAATTTTGACCATAGTTGGGCCCCTACACCCTTGTCGGCACTTGCCGTTCAACGGCTACCACCGAGCTTCTAGTCCTGTTCCTCATGATTTTACTACGCATGATATCTGAAACCTCGATGATAAACTATCACTGTTCCATAACCCCCTCTCATGTCATGTTTGGCGAGGGCGGCATACTGGACGCGGACGCCCCCTCTTACGTTTTCGGGTCGAGTTATGAAAGTAGTCACGCATAGCGAAACTCCAACTTAATCGCGCTTACTCGTGCAAATTGCATTTGACCAAACTTCAAGCTGCATCCCCGTCGGCTAGACGGTCCTCGGTTTTCATCTCAAGTTTGGTCTAGAAGAAACTTGAATGCGAGCCATAAAAGGACTCTGGAGTATAATGTCCCCATCCGCAATTATGGTTCATACTTATCATGCATTACCCATTGGATTGTCAGACTCATCTAGCACAAAGCCCGCACGGAGGAACTCAGTGGGAACACGCTCGCCAATCGCTTGCTCTAATAGGCTCCCACACTCCGTTGACACGGACTGAGATGTGCCTGTACTATAATGCGAACCATTGTCCGAGGTACAACTGACGTGTGCTTGCTCTTATGCAATTTTCAGGCGCGATAATAAACGTATTGCCACTGCATTCGGGGTTTTACATACTAGGAAGGTTGAAGACGTACAAAAGTGAGATCGTACAAGCTTGGGAGACGTCAACCTGTAGGCCTCCATCCAGAAACACCATGGTTATCGATATCGTCGAATTAGTGACGGATAAGAGCGCGGTTGCAGTCCTAAATGTGAATACGGACCAACATTTAAATGATTAGATCAACATCCATACTAGTACTGTGGAAGTTACGCCGCAAAATAGAAAACAACCAGTAAATATTCTAGCGAGCTCCACGTTAGAAAAATACGCTGCTACTTAGTCCTCACCGACAAGCCATCCGTTGGAGGATTCTGACAAGTGGTCTGGAAAACCCACCCAAGCCAATGCAATGCAAAGCGACATCCTTTTATTGCATGGATATTGCTACACTATTGTAGGATAGGGCACGTTGAGGCCCGTATGACTCGCGCTTGACTCCACAGTACTAGTGCGTTACAAGTCATATACATGGGGAATAGCCCACTAACGAGCCAGCCTTTTGGTCAACCTCGACAAAGAGCGTTGAGACTCATCCATAATTAACATCCAACCCGAAAGGACGTTGAAGGTCCCATTTCCTCTGATTTAGCGAGGGCACGTTGAGGCCGTCATGCAGCAATACGCCTAGTATCTGTTGGGGGAGTTAATAATGCTCCTCCACATAATGTTTGCCTTGTCTCACCTGTAGTGGGATGGCTTGTAAGGACCCTGGATAGGGAGATCCAAGTACGAGGATTGCTCTTGGCTGAGCTCAGTCAACTTGACGTTGAGTTGAGCAAGATGTGCGCGAGCGACCTCTTCATCCAGCTCCTTGGGAAGCATGTGAACACCAAGGGGGAACTTCTCAGGAGTGGTCCAGAGAGCGATCTGGGCCAAAACCTGGTTCGTGAAAGAACAAGACATGACGAAGGAGGGATGGCCAGTAGCACAGCTAAAGATTATCAAGTTAATTATGAATGAGAAAATATTGAATGGGTATTTAACCAACCCCAAGTTTACAAGACGACCCTCAGCAAGAAGGATGACATGACGACCAGAAGGCATAGTGTAGCGGTCAACCTGAGGCTTGACGTTGACAGACTGAGTGGCGTTGGCCTTCAACCAGGCAACATCGATCTCAATGTCGAAGTGGCCAATGCTAGTAGGGGTTAATTCTCGTCACCGACGATAAGAGTGCTATACACACTTGCAAACAATAGCGTCCTCGGGCATGGCCAAAAAGTGCTGGGCAGTGATGATATCACGGTTACCGGTGGTAGTAACAAAGACATTTGAACGGGGAGCAGCATCCTCCATGGTTGTGACCTCGTAACCTGCCATCGCGGCTTGCAGTGCGTTGATTGGGTCGATTTCCGTGATCAGAACACGGGCACCGTAGGAGCGCAGCGATTCGGCGCACTATAGTACTCAATACTGAGCAAGAACTTGGGGCAATAAAAGAAACACACTCACTCCCTTGCCAACATCACCATAACCTGCAACGACAGCGACCTTGCCAGCAAGCATGACATCAGTGGCACGCTTGATACCGTCGACAAGGGATTCCCGACACCCATAATAGTTGTCGAATTTGGACTTGGTGACGGAGTCGTTGACGTTGATGGCTGGGACCTTCAATCTACCTTCACGGAAAGCCTTGTACAGGTGGTGGACACCCGTAGTAGTCTCTTCAGAGAGACCCTTGATATCTTTGTGCAGAAGGTTAGACGTGTGTCACTACAGTTAACTTAAAATGCTTACCTTTGAGGTACTGGGGGTATTTCTGATGAACAAGGGTGGTGAGGTCACCACCGTCGTCGAGGATCATGTTCAATGATTTGCCACCAGGGAAGGCAGCCAAAGTCTGTTCAATGCACCAGGTGTACTCCTCCTCAGTCTCACCCTTCCAAGCGAAGACAGGGACACCAGTTGCGGCAATGCTGTATAGTCGACATTAGAATAAAGATATGATGAAGCAAGATCCACTCACGCAGCGGCAGCATGATCTTGGGTCGAGAAGATGTTCTAAGTACCAGTGGAAATCAGTACCTCTCAATGATCGGACAACCATCAATACGCACACAAGATGACCAGGTAACCTGAGCGCCAAGAGCGGTCAAAGTCTCGATCAAAACGGCAGTTTGAATGGTCCTGCAGATTGTAAGGACACCTGCAGAAATATGACCATTTAAACTCACATGTGGAGACATCCAGCAATGCGTGCGCCAGCAAGTGGCTTAGCAGCACCGTACTTAAGTAAAAAGTCAACAAAGCGATCCTTCCGCAAAGTCACGAAGTAATGATTACTTTTTTCCTCATGAACATCAATCCTGGCATTTCATTCTAAAAGATACAAAAACGGTCGATGAATGATGGCGATCAAGCGGGTGATCTTATACCTCAGCGATCTCGATCTCCTTGCGACCGAACGCAGCGAGAGAAATATCTGCGGAGAGCACTGTTAGCTCAAAGAAACTGGATCATAAAAAACCATCATACCTGCGACTTTGAAGACCATGATTGGAACGTTTCAGAGGAGATGATGGAGGAAGAGAAATAAGTGAAACTAGATGGGAATTAGATAACTGGTGATTTTTATCCTTCCCAACAATTCACGTGCGCCAATTTTGAAGAAACTTCCAAATAAGGTTGTGGGAAGTTTGTTTCAGCCTTGAGAATGTTTTCGTCCTTTTGTGACATTTACTCTCTACTTATCGAAGCCTCATGGCATTAGATGAACAATCCGTCGAGGTGACTGAGAAAAAAAAATGTCGCCTGTTAGAAATAGGTATGGTCGATACCATGCAAATACGCTTAGAGTCTCGAATAACTCAACGCATATCTTCAAGTGCAATATACATGTGAACCAGAAGAGCTTCCCAGTGGACAAGTTCGTCCTCGATGCTTCCCTCTCCCTCGCATTTTCAGGATGTTCGTGCGAACTGCGGGCCTCGGGGAGATAACACGATTTGACATGGTTTTATTTTCAGTTGCCCAGACCGTCCCGCCGTGGAAATCACCAAACTTCTTAAGATTGACATCAAGACAGGAGAGATCGAGATACCAGACGAATCGAGGTCAGTTGTTATACAATATATTGTACGCATTGTGCATCTGCTCAGCACAGCCAATATAGCGTCGCTCTTCCAAGAGCCAAACATTGGCGAGACATACAGCGCAATGACCCTGAAGTCGAAATAAGCTCAAGAGAGTTCTGTAGCCGACCTCAAACTTCAGCCCCACGTGTGACCTATCCTGAGATTTGAAAGGCACTTCTGGAATTGTCGCTGAGTACTTGGCCCTTTGGAAGTCGGGACTGCAACCCTCTGAATCGAGTTGACTTCTTCCCATTCAGTATCATACTTCAGCTGTGGCTATGGCACATTAACTGCTCACACCCCCATTACATTTTTACTTCTATAGACACTTCTGGTCCGTTTGCCACACAGCCTGGATCATCTGGCTTCTTGTGGCTTTTATCAGTTCTCAGTGACCTATGTCGATATGTCTAACGCATAGTAACCTTGTTTACTGCGTATGACATTCACGACCGCCTTTGATATGCCTCTTGCGGCAATATAGATACCCCATATTTATATCAAGTCAATGTTGTTGAGTTGAACGATAAAGTACACGATTCGTCGCGGCAGCCTCATCAAATCCCAAGGTAAGTTTTCCCCACTTCACTGCACTTATGTATCCGACTATGTAAGTAAATCAAACTGTACCGTACAATGAACTGGTGATTGTGACATCTGTTGTCATACTATGTCCTCGGCTGCAAATGACAATAACGGGCATTGTATCACGATATAAGCTAAGCTTCCTTCAGCGCTTCTTTAAGCTTCAGCTCTTGCAGCCTCAGGGTATTTTGCCACATCATCTTCAAATCTGGCCTAGGTTCATATTCATGACAGACTGGACAGGGTCCCGTTTAACGGTTTGAACTGAAATTACACAATTTGATGGGCCGACTTAAAAATTCAATTAGTTTAGGATCAGGTGAGAAATTGTCCAGGAACTTGCACCGGCGGTTCAGGTGATTAGGCTGCAGCTTACTAGTATAGTTGCCAACTTGCTACCCTTCTAGTAGTTTAAACGTTCATGCACAACAGCAGCAGTCTCAGGCTTGTAGTTTGAGAGGCGAAGGGTCTGAAACTTCAATAAACAATAAAGCTATAAGTATACTTACATAAGTGATTTGGCGGGACCCATGGTCCGACTCGGACCTATGTAGTACATGACACTGCTTGCGACGTACTAGTACGATCATACCGCAGCTTTTACTTCGCACTCTTTTTCAGTCGTCCAGGTGATGTGACAGATCTGAGGCTTGAAGGCACTGGTTTCGATGACCAGGTACCGTACGTACAATTCAATCTGCGTCGATTAACTTTTTGGGCAGTTTTGTCAGTATGATTAGTATACTAGTCACCATGGATCGCCCCTCAAACTTCGCTACCGCAAAGCACCAGTCCCCTAGCGCAGGGCGGCATGGCAGCGCCGAGTAAGCAGTGTCAGGTGTCACTGAAATTCCCTCGTCAATGTAATTCTAGTTCAACTCCAGCATCAAGTAACAATTGATCCTGGTGGGCGTTAGCCTAGCGATAGCAGCCTTTTGGTGTTGATCAATTCACTTGTACAGCCTGTACAGTGTTATACTCGACGTCATTTTCATATGTTATGCTGTGGGTTTCTAACTATCCACATTCCTTTGCAACATTGCCCATACATCGTTATCGTCCTGGAGGCTCTGTTTGTTGCTCGACTCATTGACGCTAGCTACTCCTCCGATTCCCGCCATCCATCCCGCGAACGTCGGGTGATTGACACTGCCTGGATTCACAGGCATGCTTCATAAATTTAACCGGCTCGGGGATGTCCAGGGTATTCATCCCTTTGATATCAAGCATGAAACTCTAGAAGACGTGACACCATTTTCTACCTGCACTTTCTCGGATACTCATTATCACGCCCTTTTACCCTTTCCATTCCCCAGTCGGCGTCATTCCTCCTCAGGAACTCGTCCGAGACGAGCGCCTTTTCGGTTTTCAAGCCTTCGAGAGGCTCACTCAAAAGGATATACACGCCAAGTGTCCGAGCGCCGTGATACTATGTCTCATCCGTTTCATTCGAGGGGAACACCCAGTCGAATGCTCTATGCTTCAGCAGCAACCCCTGGTAGGAGCTCCATGGATGATGATCAACGTGTCATACAGTCACCATCTTTTGCACTGCCAGGTGCTTTTGCACAAGTAAGTCAGCTCTTTATTATACAATTGCATCCACCTTACCCCCTCAGTCTCACGGACTCATGGATATTAGGGCACAATCGCCTGGCTCTAGCATGACTCCAACTTCGAGCCTATCCGGCGCAGTCGGCGAGATGGATATCCCCCCTCAACTACGAAATTCTGCAACTAGACCATCGTATCCAACCGACTCGCGTACACAACCCTATTGGATGCCTGGTGCCCCCAATATTTCCACCATTGCGCCAAACATACAACCCCACATTCATTCCAATGACCCGACTAATAATACATATGATGCCACTCCCACTGCTAATCTTAATTCTGCAATAAACCCTAACCAACCAACCATCGCCCGAAGGTCTCCATCGTTGACGCACAACTACATCAGTCAGATGTCTTTCCAACATGCTCGTTCTCCTCAAAGCTCCCCTGTGCCCATGATGAGTCGCCCAGGATCTCAGATGTCCTCGCACCAGTTCCGTGGCTCCCCACACCATTCCGTGGAAGAGGAGAACAGACTTCTTCGAAAGAAGGTGAAAGAGCTCGAACTTGTCAATGAACAACGCCACCAGCGCATCATGGAGCTCGAAGAGGAACTAGCTAGCCGTAATACCGACCGTCCACTCCAACACCCAGAGTCCTCTACGAGTATGATCGCGCCTATTTTATCCGGTACAACTCCCAATCCTCAGACCACACAGGCGTCCTGGAAAGCTCGAACAGATGCTCGTATACGGTATCTCTGCTCGCTGAATCGTGCAGGAAATGCGTTGTGCTCCTGGCATGATTCACGCAGGGAGCGTCGAAGATTCCCGCCACGTATGGCTCCCCAAGGCTATTTAAACTGTGGCTGCACATTCGACGAAGCACTTTTCGAGGAAAGTCTCTCTCGTCATGGTGTAGGTAGTTATCATCCAGGAGAGGCCGTCCGGATGGATCCTGCCCTTCGTAATCCTCTCCTTAAACTATTGCAGGAGCGATATGGATACAAGGATGGCGACTTTGAAAGGAACCCGTTAACAGGGGATTGGGTGGATGGAGAAGGAAGTACTATGTGGGAGCAGAAGCTGCTATCAGGGTATTCTAGCTCTAGGAAAAGAAGCGAAGATCGTCGGTGAGCCCCTCGGTATTGCATATATATTTGTTATTCCAGTTTTACACATCCACTCACTTTACTACACTGGCATGATGGGTCTGCTTTCGACATATATTTCATGTTCATTGCGTCTCGCCTTCTGCTCTAGGTTTGACATGCTCATTCGATGCTCGTACGCTTACTAGTATTTTATGTTTATATATAAGTTAATATTACGACCTTCGTACTTACCTTTAGAAAACATTTGTAGCTCTTGCGACTTTAGATTAATTTATCATACGATGCAATGTACATACTTACCAGTCGCAGGTTGGAGTCTTCCGAGGAGAAATATCATATAATTAATGATTCTATGGTATTAGTCCGGACAGACATCAAAATCGAATTCGAAGAACCCAAGAAAGTATGCATGCAGCTGCGTGCTTACAGTTAGATGTTGACAACTTGAACATAATAGGATTCAAAGTTTAAAACCGTTGAAAGTGAGTAAATTATAAAGGAGGAGGTGTAGTACTGGCGTGAGCAAAGGCAGTATTACATAAAGGCTTGCAAAAGTGCGTACGGCCCGGGGCCGTAATCGATGACAGCCTCTTGAAGTTAAGAAAGGTCAAGTTTCAACCGAGAATTCTACTGGTACTAGTAGCCAGGCCAAGATCCTTTTCGATCATCGACTCGCAGAACGCGGCCATTGTGCTCATATTTTTGAAGGACGCCGACCTTCAAGTTGTTGTTCAACTCAGCAACTGACAATACTGGCACATATACTGTCAAGGTCCACCACCATGATCACAGTCACTCGGATCGCGATATTCGCGTTCTTCATCAGATATTGCATTGCCTGGTCATGGTCGCGTCAATTTCCAAATCAACTACGCGTTGTTCAGCATGATACTCAACCCTCTTCTCAAACATACAGTATGGGGATTTTGTGTGTTCGTAGTATATAATTGACCTCTCTCTTCCTCAGCGGGTCTGTCACATGAGGAGATTGACCTGATCGCTAAACACAGTGGTGATTGCAGTCTTTTTTCGTTTGACGAAAGATAGGAATGACTCACAAATGTTAGGCGCATTCGATGGATATATGCGTAAAAGCGACTGCTTTCAAGAAGCTGCAAGACATGCACAAAGTCAGTGCGAAGAGTCTCACATGAGCGAGGAAGAACGCATTCAAGGTCTTTACGGTCACATGTACATGATCTGACACCTCTCTCACGTCGCTTAGTTGCTATCAGGCTCACCCTGTGCGAACTTGCTACGGCCCGACACCATGCACCTCCTCTCGAGTGTTCTCCATTTGTCGGCAATGTCATATCATCAATCCCGCTTCACGTAGTAGGCGATTGTGTCGAGTATGTCGTCTATAATCCAATCAAGGCAAACCCTCACGGATCATCAGTGCACTCTCTCGGAGCGCTCAATTTTGGTCTAGCTATTCTGGGTATTTGCGAGAAATCCGTGAGGCTGAGTAAATTCTTGGCTGTTCTGCTATTTATTCCCATCAGCACAGCTATGCTTCGCATTCCGTCGTTGGATGGAAATCGGTGCGTCTTAGTAGACTTCGCAGTCGTTTCTCTCACATTTCACTGCCAAGACACCGCAAAGGATATCTATAGAAACATAACTTTGGAGAAAATCGCTCTCATTCGGTTTATCATGGAGCAGCAAAAGCCGTTCGAAGCTGCACGCCAGAACTGGGAACGTTCATTTATAGTTGAAGCAATCCACTAAGAGTCAGTAAACCGTGCGGCTGATCAACTCCAATAGGATCTCCGTGATCTCATTGATATGTTGAAATCGACTAGCGGTAACATTCGTGACGTGGCAGATGCTACGTCCACATCCATCGTCCAGGATGCGCAATTAGTACGAGATTTTTTGATATCTTAAGCACCGATAACTACGAACTTCCGCAGCTGTTCGTAAAGATGGAGGACACCTTATCGCTGATCAGCCAACGCAACCTCGAAGATCGCATTCATTCTCTGGACAAGGTAGTTCTCCTGAAGCTGTTCGATAAAAGCTAACATTACTAGGTTGACCAGATGATAGACAACATGGCATTAAAGGTACTGCCATAGTCTGTAATCTCAAAAGTGCCACTGAAAGACTACACAGCACTCGCGGGTCGTGTCGTCGTTACTGACATCCATCGGATCGCGATTGACCGCTGAGAT
>Ga0153958_1000466_pt1 | contig 10401 bp, 13 predicted proteins | sample TSFL042MetaG_FD_104719 | JGI IMG/M metagenome (GOLD analysis project Ga0153958, IMG submission 104719) | Attine ant fungus gardens microbial communities from Florida, USA - TSFL042 MetaG | ecosystem: Host-associated > Fungi > Mycelium > Unclassified | place: USA: Florida, Wekiwa Springs... | reverse complement strand
TTGATCGCCTCGAGACGTGACTGGCATCGATCGAAAGGTCTTCTTAAGGGCTTTAAGCTGGCTTTGAGACCGTGGGAATCGTCGAAGAATTGATGGAGATATGACCAAATGAAGTTTGTGACAGAAGGAAGATTGTTGAGAGGCGTTTCGTTCGAGAGAGATGGTGGGGTGTCGTCTGCTGTATTGTCTTGAAATGGAGATGCGTTGTTTTGACATATGCTGGGGTGGCGATCCAAGATTGCCTGAACAAGTCTTTCACTTGTTTCTTTACGAATCGGTTTCGTAAATATCGAGTCTCAAAAGCACTTGATGATCTTGTCTTGAGAGAGTGTGGTATGCTCGGTCTCGTTCATGAGGTTACTATCCTCAGTGGTCCACGTATGACCTGATGATGTCGATGTTATAGATGTCCTATCCACGGTTACGACGTTGTCCTGGCTATAGCGCGAAGCAATAAGAGCTCAGGGGTTCTACACAGTACAGTGCGAGGCAATGAGAGCTGGTGGGGTGTCGATGATACAGCGCGAAGCAATGAGAGTCGGCGACTACGACTTCAGCGAACAATGTCACTTGTAATGAAGAAGGAAGTTCTCTCTTAATTGTTAAGACTCTAGACCTCACAGTTGAATACGTTCAACTTGAAGCCTATATCTAACACTTGATATCTTCACGCTCCTTGTTAGAGGGTCCGGTTAAGGTTTTCAGTGAAGTTATATTGGAGGAGAGATAACAGCAAGACTTTGAGTAGCACCCTTGAGATTGTCCTAAGACAAGTAAGAGTACCGATTCCTCAGAGTAGGATTTTACAAAGGGAATACAGAAGAGAGAACTTGCCATTCCCTTCTTTTTCTGGTCTGTATTTATCCTAACTAGGTATTGTGACTACATTACAATGTGGTAACACTACTTGTAACTAAGAGTGACTAGTTAAGTGACAGATCAGTGACAGAAGTCCTAGGGGTGACAAGTTGAGTCAGTGTCCTAATAATGGGTTAGTCTAGTGTTGTCCTATTTGGCACAGGTCCAGAAGTAGAAAGTAAGTCCGAGATTTCTCTGAAGAGTCCTGTTCGTTCTGTGAGTCCATTATTCTTTAGAGTCCTCAGACATTATTTGATGCATTACTGCATAATAATATCCTCGTCTAGCATCGCCAACATCTCGTCTACTAACCACTCATTATCAGACCATGGCTGATAATAGTTGTAGTCCCACTCGATGTTCATAACAATGGCTGATAATAGTTATAGTCCCATTCAATGTTTATAATAATATCCCTGAGGGAGTCACTGGTACCCTTGAAAAAGAATTTGATCAAAGTACTCATCTTAGTATCTATTACCTGATCCCAATAGAATTGTTCCATGATGATCAAGTTCTATGGCAGGGGCTAAAGGCTAGGATAGGGTAGTAGATATCATGAATGGAAGAGGTGAGGAAGTCTTTAAGTGGATAAATATTTTTGGAAGACAGATATTTGGCAGTAAAGAGTCTGTCATTTAATATAGTTTTTTCATTCTTCACTGCCTAGACTACTAACTATATGTTGGTACTTGGGAGGCATGCTTATAACATATATTGTAGAGTCTTCCACTATGTCCCCAATTGCCTTCTACTCATTTGTATTTAGAGTAGTCAACTTTATAATTGATGATTTAAAAAAAAATCTTTTTCTTTTCTTTTCTTTAAGATTGAACATGTAGGAGAGTTAGATAAAAAGAAGCACATGGGACTTTGTAAATAGAAGTAAATATCAGGATGTGTAGTAGATAGTAATTAAATGAGAACTCTATTGAGTTCTTTTTGTCAACTCAAATAAGGAAAAGGATTAAGTGCTTACTGCTTAGTCCTTATATCTATCACACCCCTGTGATACTATGTCACTTAGCATAGGTCTACCTAACCCTTTTTGATACTGGCAAGAACTATATAGTTTGTAATACAGATAGTCTCTCTGTTATTATAGGACTTAGTTTTGTTGTTTTAAGTCTATTGACCATTATGGCTCAAACTCTTTCCTTGTCCAGCTTCCTAGGCTATCATTCATAAAATTGAGAAGTTATATAGTAAAGAGTGTAACCTATTGTTGAAGTCATATCTTTTAAGCTTTTAAACTTGACAGTACTAGAATTTGATTTCTTTATTGGCATTACTTATCACAGAGCCTTGTCATCTTATTCTCTTATTTTTCTCAGTATCTGGATGACATAACTCAGGACTATTAAAATGGTCTAGCATATACAGACCAGGTTCAACTGGATTGTTACCAAACTGGGATGGTACTCATACCCTAGTCTATAATGCTTATAGTATAGTATAAAGTTTCTTTTTTTCTATTTAACAGCTATTACTACCCTTCTATTCCCTCAAATATCTACTTTATCCTACAATGTCTGAGCTTATATATTTGATAGGTTATAGGCCCAAGCACTCAATAAACTTTACCAGAAAAATCAATATTAAACAAACTTACTAGAATATCATCAATTACTTTTACTTTGTCTGAATTAGACAAATTCAATAACTCTAACTAGGCATCATGGAGAAGACTTATTCACACAACAGCTATGTCAAAAGGAGCCTTTGGTTATTATGATAGATTTATTAAACAATCCTTTATTTTACCAGATAATGGAACCCATTCTACTGAAACTTCCTAGAACTCAGAAATCCTATCCCCAAAAGAATAGAGAGCACATGATACTTGGACTTTGGGTCTACTTTTAGATCAATATAAAGAACCTAGCTAGATTAGGAATCAATGTTGATAGTACTATAGCTAAGGCCTAGACTTTATACATAAACACTTATGAAAAGCATTTAACATGGCATGATTAAATGTGAAACAAATTCTATAAAATACAATTTACTCTAACTATATGTTACAGAAACCCAGTCATACATTGGTTTGACTTAGAATGTAATCATAGTAAATTACAAACTTATATACTAAAGAAATATTCTAGAACATTCTTGGAAATTCTCTCAAATTATGGCATTAGCTTGATTTTCTAACACTATACCAACTTTAATGACTTTATTATTAATATGTGCAACAAGTGGCCTGATGCCAGAGTTTTAGAATCAAAGATCACTAATGAAGACTTCAAGGATATAATTATATGTTAGTGACTGACAAATAGACCTTAGCTTAGAGTTTAAACCAAGATACTCTTCAGGATTAGAAAAGAACTCAATAGAGTTCTCACTTGATTTTGCTACACTACTTATATACTTTATACTATTTGTTCTCATTTAGATTACAAGTTTCTTCCCTTTACCAGTTTGACTTCTATATATTGACACAAGACCATGAAGGACTTAGAGTTTACCCTAGGTGAATGTTCAGGGAGAACTTAATAGAGTTCTTCATTATATTCAGTATATTACTTATACTATTTCTATATGGTCTATGCACTAGTAATCCTATAGTTACATATCCTTCTGGAATATTTTTTAACTACTTGACCTGGTTATGTAATATAGCTTACTTAAGTTTCTCCTGCTATTTATAGTTTAATTCTGTTATATGCTTTAAGGTTGTAAATTAACTATTCAAAAGCATAAGAAGTTATTTTCTTCTTGGGCTTCTCATAACATAGCCTTCCTTTTAAGTTTCCTCATTCCAAGGAATTTTTCCATTGACTCCAATTTTTGTCCCATCTCTTTTTCATATCTCTTTTGTCTCTATCTATATAATAGTTTAACCATAGACTTCCTAGGTAGTTCTTGACTAAACTTCTTCTCTTTTTTTTTCAGCTCCTGTTGTCTTAGTTCTTTAGTCTCTTTCCTATACTTCCTCTCATACTCTTCTACCAACTTTTTCATGTTCTCCAGATTTTTCCTGCTTTCTCAAGCATTTTCTTTTGCTGTATACCCTTTTTATCTGACCAGGAACTTTTCCTTTCCTCTCACTGTCCTCTTGTTCAATATTTTCTCCACCTCAAACTCTTCCTCTCCTTTAATGATGACTGGTTTTGGTGGTGTTTTCTTCTATTCCTCCACTTGTGGTTTATAGAGTTGTGCTCTACTTACATTGACTACAGAGTGTATCTTAATAGACCTAGGTAATTCTAACTCTATTGCATTACTTGAGATGATCCTCTTGATTTTGTAAGGTCCTACAAAGTATTTGGTTAGCTTTTTTAATCTTTTTCCCTTTATTTGCTACTTTAAGTCTTTTGTACTTAGTAACACTAAGTCCTCTACTTTATATTTTTCTCTCTCTCCTTGTATTCTATCTGCAAACTTTTTTATTTTCTCTTGTGCTTTTTCTAGTGTTGTCATGACTTGGCAAAATGGCTAAGTCAATATTTATTTTTATTTTTCTTTTCTTTTATTTTCTAATTATCATTTTTCTTTTCATTTTCATTTCATTTCATTTCTTATCAATGGATGCACAAAAGAAAAGTGACTCATAGGGGAGCATGGGATAAAAGGAAGGGTTAGGGTTACTCTTCATATATAAATAGTATACAGAATCCAACAGAAACTTTATTGAGTTCTCTTTGTCAATTGCTGAACAAAGAGCAGTTGGCTTAATTCTAGCTTGGAGTTTAGCTTTTTTACAAGTGTTGCCTTTATTTCTTTTTGGATTTTCTTCATTTTTTCTATGAATTTTTCTGCTGCCTTGTACTTTTCTTTTCTTTTTTCTTTAAACTTCATCCTTGGGTTTTGACTATAGTTTACTTTGAATGGGAATATTTTTGTTGTTAAGTAGATCTTGTTATTATAAGCAAACTCTACTATTCCTAACTAGTTAGGCCATTGCTCTTGCCTATAGTCAATAAAAACCCTTAGGTACTACTCCAGCTCCTGATTTACCTTTTCTATCTATTTGTCTGTTTGGGAGTAGTAGGCTATTAAGAGCTTTGTTTGAATCCCCAATAAGTCATTTAACTTTTTCATCATTCTTACTATGAATTATACTCCTCTATCTAATATGATGCTCTCTGGAAGCCTATACAGTTTTTATATGTAGTTCTAAAACAACCTTGCAAGGTCTTTTTACTGATATATTTTCCATAGTTGCTATAAAATGTGCTATTTTACTAAACCAGTCATATACTACTAAGATGGCATTATATCCCTAGGCCAGTAGTAGTTTAGTAATGAAGTTTGCTGAAATGTGGCTCTACAGTTTCTCTGGGATAACATTAGGTATTAACTTCCTTGCTGGTACTTTGCTTTGGTTCTTACATTATTAACAAGCATTGCATTTATCTATATATTTCTCTACTTCTTTTGTTACTCCTGGCTACCAATAGTTCCTTGTGACTATTTCTGTTGTCTTCTATCTTCCTCTATGTCCTCTTACTAGGATATTATGGCATAGTCAAATTATCTTCTTTCTTAGTTTCCTTTCTGGCATATAGATTTGTTCTTCTTTTAAGATTACCTTATTCTCTATTTCTTATTCCTTAGTGATTTTATCCCTGATTTTTTTGATTCTTCTACTGCCTTTATTACTCTTTTATTCTTCTCCTATGTCTTTTTGATTCTTTCTCTTAAGCTTTCTTTTTCTACTAGTATTTCTACTCCTTTAATTCATCTCAATTTTATTAACATCTGGTTCTCATTATTCCTTTTTACTTCTTCCTGCTAGTCTAGTCTTCTGATTAACCTATCTGCCTTTTTCATGCTTTTCCCTGGAATATGTTTTAGTGTAAAATTGAATCAGGATAGATATAAAGTCTATTTTGCTTGTTTTTGATTTAACTTTTGGCTTGTTATAGAATACTAGAAGTTTTTGTGGTCTGTCTAGATCTCAAATTCTTATTTTTCCCCTTTTAAGTAGTGTCTCTATGCTTCTAGGCACCTAATTACTACCAATATCTCTTTGTTGTAAATTTCATAGTTTTGCTCTGTGGCATTTAATGACTTAGAGATAAAGGCTACTAGCCTCTACTTTCTATCCTCATACTTTGTTGATAGTATCTCCCTCTATTGCATAATCCAATGTATTTGCTTTTTCTCTCATTTTCCTATCTATGTTTGGAATAGCTAAGACTTGTTCTATAGTAAACCTTTCTTTTATTTTTCCAAATACCTCCTCCTATTCCTTTTCCCATTTCTATTTCTGTTCTTTTCTGACTAGTACATGTAGTAGGGCTGCTATTTTTGCAAAGTTTTTGATGAATTGCCTATAGTAGTTAACAAGACCTAAAAATTTCTGTACTTCCTTAATGTTTTTGGGTATTAGTAAATTTAGTATCCCTTCTACCTTTTCTTTTTGTATTTTTACTCCCTTTGGGCCAATTACTACTCCTAAGAATTCTACTTCTCTAACCTTTCACTTGTATTTCTTTAACTTTACAAATAGGTCATTCTCTTTTGGTCTTTTTATGTCATGACTTGGCAAAATGGCTAAGTCATTATTTATATTTCTTTTCTTTTTCTTTTATTTTATCTTGGACTTACTACATAGAAGAGAGTGCAGGAAAGTGTCATGTCACAAGTGTCACATCACATGATGTCACATGATAGGCATGGAAAGATAGTGCACAGACCATGTAGTAGTTGTATAAGTAGTATAGAAAATCTAATAGAAACTCTATCAAGTTCTCTTTGTTAATCACTGAACAAAGAGCAATTGGCTTTATTCCAGCTTGGAGTTTAGCTTTCTTACACTAGAACTCGATATCCACTTCTTGAGCACTGTCCGTCTTGGACCTTGCTTACTCTTACTCTCATATAAATCAACCCTCGACTAGTGGTCATCATGATTATTAGCCACCTCCATATATAGCTGGGTCCTTGGCTTAAGAGGACTTTGTAGTCAGTTAGGGACTATAGGTGGAGACACAGTACCAAACCCAGACATTGTGTTCTAGACCTGACCTTGCAACTGGGTGGTGTTATTAGTTACTGTTTTCTTAGTAGAAACCTTGTGCTACACTTCATTGTGAGTGGTATACACAAAGGAGTGACAGTTACTTCTAGAAGGCTGTCTAGAGTAGGGATCCTCTCCTTGAGATGATAGTCTAACCCTATTATTAAGGCAGTAGTTAGTAGAGCAGTAGGCACCTGGCTAGGTGAAGATCTTGCGCTCCAGCAGACATAGTTGTAATTAGCAAGAATTAACATTACTTCTGTACTCTTGCAGAGACGTAGCACCATGTCTTTGCAACAATACAATTCATTAATAAGCAACTTGCTCAAATAAAAGCATGCCCTTACTTTATTAAGAGCAAAATTAAAAGGAAAAAAAGAAACGAGAATGTTGGAGTTGCAAAGGGTTTGGGTATCTGGCCCAAAATTGCAGAAATAAGGAAGGAAAGGAGAAGAGGGGAGCTGCTCCCAAAAATAAATTTGAAGTATTATCAAGTAGGGTGATACAGTGCAATATAAAGGAGAGGATGATAAGGAAGCAGAAGAGGGTAGAGGTTGAGTGTTTTAAGTATGGAGAGGAAAGACACAAGTACAAGGAGTGTCTACTATGAAAGAGGATAAAGAAGGCAATGCATGTGGCAACGCCACAAAAGGTATAGCAAAAGAGGAGGCCAGTGCATCCCATCAGGGAAAAGGTGCAGGAAGGAGAAAAAAGGCTGAGGAGAGTAGAGAAAGATGAGGTAGTGTACATGGCCAAGCCATGAGAAGTGCAGCAAGGGTGGAAGAAAAGCTCAGTGGAAGAGTTAAGAAAGAGAGCAGAGGAGCACTGTGGAAAAGGCATTCTAGAAGAGGTGCAATTATAGGATCTAGAATGGTGTATAAGAGAGGTAGTGGTTTTGTACCTAGCTTGTGAGAGGTATGGAAACCAGAGGTGTTATGTGGAAGATAATAGGGGACAGGAAGTAATCTCCAGAAGGAAATTAGAAGGGATGAAATGGTGTAGATGTAGAGGGAAGGCAACACACCCTACAGAGAGAAAAGTACAGCAAAGCAGTACATGACCAAGAGAGTTAAAAAGCATAGCCAAAGAGAGGGGTAGTCAAAGGAAGGTCAGGAGAACCTTCAAAATGCTAAGAGAGGTATGGATGACCATTGGAGTAGAAAAGTTAGATATATATAAGAGCGTAACTGTAAAGGCACTCTTGGATAGTAGTGCCATAGGGATATTTATGGACAAGAGAATGGCAGCTAGGCATAGGTTCAAGCTGCAGAAGTTGGATAGGCTGATAATGGTCAGAAATATGAACAGAACAAACAATAGTAGAGAGGCCATTATATACCAAGTAGAGTGCAACATATATTATAAAGGCCATGTAGAAAGAATGAGGATGGATGTGTGCGATTTAGGAAAAACAGAGATAATTCTGGGAATGCCATGGCTAGCAGCACATAACCCTGAGATAAATTGGGAGACAGGAGAAGTTAAAATGACAAGATGCCTACTATTGTATGGTAGAAAGAGTCAAAAGAATGAGAAGGTCAAAAGGACAGTGATCCTAGAGGAAGAGAAAATTGTCAGATAGGTGATAAATAACAAGGAGGATTGGGGAAAAGAGGAAGAGATAGAGGAAGACCACAGGAAAATCAAGGAAATAGTCCCGAAAAGATTTCTGAAGTGGAAAAAGATATTTGGGAAGGTAGAGTCAGAGAGGATGCTAACCAGGAAAACTTGGGATCACGCTATAGATCTCAAAGAGACATTTAAACTGCAAAAAGAAAGGATTTACCTGTTATCCAAAAATGAAAGAGAAAAAGTTCAGAAATTTATGGAGAATCAGCTAAAGAAAGGGTATATCAAACCCTTAAAATCATCTCAAATGTTGCTGGTGTTTTTTGTTGGCAAGAAAGATAGTAGCAAGAGGATGGTAATAGACTACTATAACCTGAACGACCAAACGATAAAGAACAATTATTCACTTCCATTGATCACTGAGCTGATCGACAACATGGAAAGTAAGAAAGTGTTTACCAAAATGGATCTTAGGTGGGGGTTCAATAATGTGAGAATAAAGAAGAGAGGATAAATGAAAAAGAGCGTTCACAATGTATATAGGTTTCTTTGAGCCAACAGTAATGTTCTTTGGAATGATAAATTCACCTGCTATATTCCAGGCAATGATAAATGAAATCTTAAGGGATTTAATTAACGAAGGAAAAGTAGCAGCATTTGTAGACAATATATTGGTAGGAATGGAAATGAAGGAAGAACATGATGAAATTGTGGAGGAAATACTGAGAAGGTTGGAGGAGAACGACTTGTACATCAAGCCAGAAAAATGTATGTAGAAGGCAAGAAAAATAGGATTTCTAGAGGTTGTCATAGGACCTAATGGAATAGAAATAGAGGCAGAGAAAGTAGATGGAGTACTTAGTTGGTCATAGCCAAAAAATATGAAAGACATCAGAAAATTCTTGGGCCTCGCAAACTATTACAAGAGGTTCATTAAAGATTTCACTCGAATAGCTAGGCTGATGAATGTGCTTACACAAAAAGATAAGAAGTAGCAATGGGAGAAAACATAACAGAAAGCATTTAATGAGCTAAAAAGGATCTTTACTAGTAAACCAGTATTAGTGGCCCCAAATTTAGATAAGGAATTTAGGATAGAAGCCAATGCTTCAAATTACACTACTAGAGGAGTACTCTTGATGAAGTGCTCGGATGAAAAATAGAGACCAGTTGCTTTCATTTCTAAATCTCTAAGTGATACAGAAAGAAACTATGAGATATATGACAAAGAGATATTAGCAGTCGTTAGATACTTAGAAGTGTAAAGACACTTCTTGAAAGGAACAACAGTTAAATTTGAGATATGGACAGATCACAAAAACCTCAAATACTTCATAAAAGCACAGAAGTTGAATTGAAGACAAGCACAATGGGCCTTGTACCTATCCAGGTTCGACTTTATATTAAAACATGTTCCTAAAAGCTAGACAGTCTTAGTAGGAAACCAGACTAGGAGGTTGGAGTAGAAAAGGACAATGAGAATGAGACAATGGTGAAACCAGAGTGGCTAGAAGTAAGAAGAACAAAGGCGGTAGAAATAATAGTAGACAGAATAAATCTACTAGAAAAAGTGAAGAAGTTGAAAGTGAAAAATAACAAGGTGGTAAAGGCAGTAGAAGAAATGAAAAGAGTAGGGGTGAAAATGTTAAGAGATAAAGAGTAGAGAGAGGTTGTGTCACTTTTCTGTGACATCACCCCCGCTTCTAGGGCATGTGGTCCCCACATGTAAATAGAACTGGTACATTTATACGCTACCCCCAGAGGTTTATACCTCTTAAGCCAGGTTTAATTGTTCAGAAGCTATCCTGGGTTTATTAAAGACATCAATTTTAAATTGTGCCCACCTCAGGATTCGAACCCCTGACCTCTTAGCCTTGCTAAACTGTCACAGTTGTGCTATGGACCAGTAGTCACATACTGTATGGTTTACCACTACACCAAAAGGGCAACGTTAGCAAGGCTACTTGCTAACGAGGGTCCAGCTATTTATGTAGTTCATTTGA